>Ga0075421_100000548_pt1 | contig 39740 bp, 28 predicted proteins | sample SoiMetdeltSBSDD5_FD_75292 | JGI IMG/M metagenome (GOLD analysis project Ga0075421, IMG submission 75292) | Bulk soil microbial communities from a Populus tree surrounding site in Tennessee, USA - Soil MetaG P. deltoides SBSDD5 | ecosystem: Environmental > Terrestrial > Soil > Tree plantation... | reverse complement strand
CCTATATGGAGGCAACGCCGCCGCTCTGGAGCAATCTCGGCTCCCTCACCTACCCGATCACCACCCGCAGCACCGAGGCCCAGCACTATTTCGACCAGGGCTTGAAGCTCAATGTCAACTTTAACCATGCGGAGGCCCAGCGGGCGTTCCGCCAGGCTCAGAAGCTCGATCCGGGTTGCGCCATGTGCTATTTCGGCGAAGCATTGGTGCTGGGCCCCAACATCAATGTGCCGATGGCACCCGAGGCCAATGCACCGGCTCTCGCAGCGCTGCGCAAGGCGCAATCCCTTGCCGGCACGGCCAGCGACAAGGAGCGCGCACTGATCGCTGCGCTGGCGCTTCGCTATTCGGACGATCAGGGAGCCGAGCGCGCGGCGCTCGATGCCGCCTTTGCCGATGCGATGTCGCTCCTTGCCGACAAATATCCCGACGATCTTCAGATTGCCGTGCTGGCCTCCGAGGCGGCCATGGTCACCCAGCCATGGGATTATTGGCAGCCGGGCGGGCATGAACCGAAGGGCCGGACCGCGCGCACCCTGAAGCTCCTCGAAGGAGTCCTGGCGACGCAGCCGGATCACCCCGGCGCGATCCATCTCTACATCCATCTCGTCGAAGCATCGGATCGTCCCGAGCGCGCCGAGTCCCATGCCGACCGTCTCGCCAGCCTCATGCCGGGCGCCGGTCACATCGTCCATATGCCGAGCCACATCTACCATCGCGTGGGCCGCCACCGCGACTCGCTCGAGGCCAACAAGGCAGCAGCGGCAGTCGATGAGGCCTATATCGCCGAGACCGGCGCTGTTGGCGTCTATCCCGTCGGCTACTATGCCCATAATCTTCATTTCGTTCTCATCTCGGCGCAGGCGCTTGGCGACAGGCAGAACGTGCTTGCCCATGCCGACAAGCTGGACAGATCGCTGAGCAACGACGTCGCTGCGGCCATTCCGATGACCCAGCCGATCAAGGCAGCACCCTACTTCGCCTATGCCCAATATGCCGCGCCGGAGACGATCTTGAGCCTCCCCGACCCCGCCGGCGCCCCGCCCTATGTCAAAGCCATGTGGCACTATGCCCGTGGCGTCGCCCATGCCGCGATGAAGGACCCGGCGCTTGCTCGTGCCGAGGCCGCCGCGATCGAGCGGCTCGGACGCGAATCCGACTGGTCGGCCTTCGACGCCACGGCGATACCGGCAAGAGCGGTGCTGGAGGTGGCGAAGAACGTGGTGCTCGCCCGCGCTGCCCAGACGGAGAAGGATCACGCCTCGGCGGTTGCCCTGTTCGAGAAGGCCGTCGCGGCGGAGGACACCTTACCCTATATGGAGCCGCCCTATTGGTACTATCCGGTCCGCCAGTCCCTCGAGGAAGCGCGCCTGTCTCTCGCGGCGCGGTGAAAACCAAGGCAGTCGGCGTTACGCAGTAGGCGGTGCGTGGTGCTCTTTCCATACTGCCGACTGCCGACTCCATTAACGATAAAGTAACCTTTACCAGCGTCCCCTTTGCGACCTCATGGTAAAGTACTGCGAGGGAAGCACGCCTGATCGGCAGCGTGCACAGAGGGACGGCAAATGCCCGAAGAAGATGTCGAAGCGATTTCGCATGCCCCGACGGATGTCGAGCAATCGACGCCGACTGACTGCGGCGAGAACGTCGTGATCGAGGAGGAGTGCTTCTGCTGGGATGGAATCCCACGCGTGGTCAGGTCGGCGGGCTGAAACTCTGGCGCGGGGGCGCCGCGCCATGTACGCATCTACACAACTCACACGCCCCCGCGGTCGGCCAAGTCCCCGTCCGCCGGCCGACGGGGTAAGATACTCCGGCTCCGGCAGGAGTCACGCATTTCATTTCCCTGGCGGGAAATGAAGGCAGTAGGCATTGGGCAATAGGCCGTGAACTGAGCTTCCCTACTGCTTACTGCCTGCTGCCTATCGGCTCACGGGAGCGCGAAAACCGTGACTTCCGCGGCGATTCCGCGCAACGGCAGGCTCTGGTTGCGCGGCACGATGCCGCTTTTTTCCAGGACTCCCGAGGTCCGCGGATCGCCGATCACCGAGCTGGTCGCAAAGATCTCGCTCGAGGTCGCAAGCCCCTGGACCCGCGAGGCGATGTTCACCGTCTGGCCGAAATAATCCTGCCGTTCGTTCATCGTGACAGCGATGCACGGCCCTTCGTGAATGCCGATCTTGAGCAGCAGATCCTCACCCTCCCGCTCGCGATTGAGGTCGCGCATCGCATTACGCATGCGGATGGCGGCGGCCACTGCCCGATCGGGCGTGGGGAACGTCGCCATCACCGCATCGCCGATCGTCTTCACCACCGCGCCCGCTTCCGAGGCGACGATCGCATTGAGCACGTCGAAATGCGTCCTCACCAGATCGAACGCCACCAGATCGCCGACCCGCTCATAGAGCTCCGTGGATCCGCGCAGATCGGTGAACAGGAAAGTCAGGCTGGTGATCTTCAGTCGCTGGTCGACATCGAGCGTGTCGGTCCGATAGATATCGCGAAACGTCTGGTTGGACAGGAGCTGCTTCGCCGTCAGGAACGGCCGTCGGTTCTTCATGAAGTCGTGAAGCGTGTCGCCCGCCACGAAGATGGTCGGCAGCACCCGGGCATCGGTGCGGTTCTCCATCGAGATCCGCAGCGGCCCCGGCCGCATCTCGATGGTCGGATATTGCGGCATGTCGCGGTCGAAGATGATCGACAGCGACTGGCGCTCGCGAACCGGCTCACCCTTCACGTCGAGGAACTGCGCCGTGTGGGTCACCGGATCGCAGATGATCAGGAACTCGGCCGGAAGCTGCAGCGACACGATCGCCTTGTCGCCGGCCGGCAGGTCCAGCGACTCGATCGTCACCGCCTCGAACACCTCCTCGAAATTGTCGGGGATCTCCAGCCCCGACCCGAAATAGATCTGGCGATAATATTCGATGGGCGACAGGTCGTGCGGGCTGTGCGCGGCGATCCTGCGCATTCGCGGCGTCACCGTGAAGGTGACCTCGATCATCTCGTCGAGGGTCGGCTCATAGTCCTCGGCACAGAGCGAGCAGCTATATTCGGACTTCTGGATGGTCTTCAGCGTGTCATTGGTGTCGAGAACGCCGCCGCAGCCGGGGCACAGCACGTTCCATGACAGGTCGAACATGCCGAGTCGCGCCGCGTGCAAAAACGCGCCGATCACCGCGCTCTCGTCGAGCCCGTGCTCCTTGGCGAAAGTGATAGCGTTCACCCGCGCCAGCTGGCGATCGTCGCCCTCCTTGACCAGCCGCTCGATCACATCGACCGTCTTGTTGTCGCTTGACTGCCGCAATGCGGCAAACATTGATTGATTTTCGTCCATTCCCGCAGTTTACGACGGAATTCCACCGGCGGCCATATCTCGGCCGCAGTCTTTCGCCATCCGCAACGTCAATCCGAAACCGCAAATCCCTGACAATGGAGCACTATCCGATGACCAACGCGGCCACGCTCGAGAGATATGCCCCTTACGCCCTGGGTGTCCTGCGGATCGTGACGGCGCTCATCTTTCTGTCGCATGGCGCGCAGAAGCTGTTCGGCTTTCCCGCCATGCCGGCGGGAGGCGCGATGCCGGAGGCCTTCTCCTTCATGTGGTTCGGCGGCGCCCTCGAATTCTTCGGCGGGCTCCTGCTTCTCGCCGGACTGTTCACCCGCTGGGTCGCTTTCGTCCTCTCCGGCGAGATGGCGGTCGCCTATTGGATGTTTCACGCCCCCCAGAGCTTCTATCCAGTGCTGAACGGTGGTGACGCCGCGATCCTCTATTGCTTCGTGTTTCTCTATCTGGTGTTTGCCGGGCCAGGCGCCTGGAGCATCGACCAGGCAAGGGAAGGCAGTAGGCGTTAGTTAGAGGGCAGTAGGCATTAGGCAGTAGGCCGTGACCAGTGCTCTTCCCGACTGCCTACTGCCTACTGCCTACTGCCTAATGCCTCCTCCATCACCAGCGCGACCACCAGCCCGGAGAGAAACGTCACAACTCCGATCGATCCGATCGCCCAGGGAAATCCGAAGCGATCGGCAACGAGGCCGGCAGCGAGCGCGCCGATCGCATAGCCGAGATCGCGCCAGAAGCGATAGACGCTGAGCGATCGCGCCCGCCAGGCCGGCGATGAGGCATCGGACACGGCGGCGATCAGGCTCGGATAGACCATGGCGGTGCCGATGCCGAGCATCAGGCTCCCGGCGAACCACCAACCGAAAGTGCGGGTGAGCGCCGTCAGGAGCAGCCCTGCGGCCTGCACCCACATGCCGGCGACGATCAGGCCCTTGCGCCCCAGGCGATCGCTCAACGGCCCGGTGACGAGCTGCAGGATGCCCCACGCCGTCGGGTAGATCGCCTTCAACACGCCGATCCGCTCCACCCCCAGGCCGAAGCTGATGAAGAACAGCGGGAAGATGCCCCAGCTCATGCCGTCATTGAGGTTGTTGACGAGCCCGGCCTGCGATGCGGCGAAAAGGTTCTTGTCGCGCCAGGACGTCAGCGAAAACACCTCCCGGAAGCCGATGGTCCCGTCCGGCTCCTTGCAACCGGCCATTTCCAGCGCGACATGCGAGCGGGTGTCGCGCACCAGCAGGATCGACAGCCCGAAACCGAGAATTGCATAGCCGATGCCGAGATAGAACGGCACCGGCCGGAGCCCGTATCGCGATGCGAGATAGCCTGTGAGGAAGGCAGTCACGCCCACCGCGACATAGCCCGCGAACTCGTTGATGCCGATGGCGAGGCCGCGCGACTTCGGTCCGACGAGATCGATCTTCATGATCACCGTCATCGACCAGGCAAGCCCCTGATTGATGCCGAGGAGCGCATTGGCGGCGACCACCCACTCCCAGCGCGGCGCCCACATGATCATCAAGGGGACCGGCAGACCGAACAGCCAGCCGATGACCAGCACCCGCTTGCGGCCCCACAGATCGGCCAGATGCCCGGAAACCAGGTTGGAGAACGCCTTGACGAGCCCGAAGCTGACGATGAACGAGACGACAATGGTGGTCGAGGCAATGCCGAACTGCTCGGCACCGATCAGCGGCACGACCGTGCGCTCGAGGCCGACCATGCCGCCCACAAAGGCATTGATCAGCACCAGCAAGCCGAATTGCGGCCAGTTCTCCCTGAGACCGAGAGCGACGGTGGTCATGCGCGTGAGGCAGCAGGCATTAGGCAATAGACAGTGAGCTGTAATTTTTACTACTGCCTACTGCCTACTGCCTACTGCCTCATCTAAGCCGCCCTGGTCTCCTCCCGGGCGTCCTCGAGCGACGCCGCGACCGCATCCTCCACCCGCTCCAGCCAGATGAACTCGAGCTCGCGGCGGATGTCTTCCGGGATCTCCTCATATTCCTTGCGGTTCCGTTCAGGCAGCATCACCCGCTTGAGGCCGGCGCGCGACGCCGCAACGACCTTCTCCTTGATGCCGCCCACCGGCAGCACCAGGCCGCGCAGGCTGATCTCCCCGGTCATCGCCGTATCGCTGCGCACCGGCCGCTCGGTCATCAGCGAGGCCAGCGCCATGAACATGGCAACGCCGGCGCTCGGCCCGTCCTTGGGAACCGCCCCGGCCGGCACGTGAATGTGAATATCCGCCTTCTCGAAGGCGCTGGCCGCGATCCCGAGCTCGCCCGAGCGGTTCTTGACGATGCTGAGCGCCGCCTGCGCGCTTTCCTTCATCACATCGCCGAGCTGGCCGGTGAGGATGAGCCTGCCGCTGCCGGGCGTCCGCGTCGCCTCGATGAACAGGATGTCGCCGCCGACCGGCGTCCAGGCAAGACCGGTGGCCACCCCCGCCATGCCGGTGCGCATCGCGAGCTCCCCTTCGAACAGCGGCGGCCCGAGAATGCCGCCGATATCGTCGGCATCGATCTTGATCGGCCCGCTCTGGCCCTCGGCGATCCTGACCGCCGCATGGCGCAGCACCGTGCCGATCTGCCGCTCGAGCGTGCGCACGCCGGCCTCGCGCGTATAGGCATCGATGATCCGCCGCAACGCGTCGTCGGTGATCTCGACCTGATCGGCGGTCAAGCCGTTGGCCTCGAGCTGCCGCCGCACCAGATAGCGCCGGGCGATCTCGAGCTTCTCCTTGGCGGTGTAGCCGGTGAGATTGATGATCTCCATCCGGTCGCGCAGCGGCCCCGGTATGGTGTCGGGCATGTTGGCGGTGGTGATGAACACCACTCGCGACAGGTCGAAAGGCACGCCGATGTAATTGTCTCGGAAGGTGTTGTTCTGCTCGGGATCAAGCACCTCGAGCAGCGCCGAGGCGGGATCACCCTGGATGCCGCGGCCGAGCTTGTCGATCTCGTCCAGCATCATCACGCAGTCGCGCTCGCCGGCCTTGCGGATTGCCTGGATGATGTTGCCTGGCAAGGCGCCGATATAGGTGCGCCGATGGCCGCGGATCTCCGCCTCGTCATGCACCCCGCCGAGACTGACCCGCACGAACTTCCGCTGCATGGCGCGCGCGATCGACTGGCCGAGCGAGGTCTTGCCGACGCCGGGCGGCCCGATGAAGCACAGGATCGGCGCCTTGCCCTGCGGCGCGAGCTTCCGCACCGCCAGATATTCGATGATCCGCCGCTTGATCTTCTCCAGGCCGTAATGATCCTCATCCAGGATCCGACGCGCTTCGGCGATGTCGATCGGCGGCCGCTCGGGCAGCTTCCATGGCAGCTCGACCAGCCAGTCGAGATAGGTGCGCACCATGCCATATTCGGCCGCTGCCTCGGGCATGCGCTCGAGCCGCCTGAGCTCCTTGCGAGCCTGCTCCTCGGCATCCTTGGGCATCTCGGCCTTGGTGATCGCCTGGGCAAGCTCGGCGATCTCCGCCGCCTTGCCTTCGTCGCCCTCGCCGAGCTGGCGCTGGATCGCCGCCATCTGCTCGCGCAGCAGCACCTCACGCTGGCGCTCGTCGAGCGCCGCCCGGGTTTGCTTGCCGATCTCGGCCGACAGCCTCAGCACCTCGAGCCGGTGCGCCAGCAGCCGCGACACCTTCTCCATGCGCGCGGTGACGTCGATCGTCTCGAGGATCTCCTGCTTCTCCTCCGGGCGGGTGTCCATGTAAGCGGTGGCGAGGTCGGCAAGCGCTCCGGGCCCCGTCACCGAGCGGATCGCCGCCACGAGCTCCTGCGGGGCCTGCGGCAAGAGCTCGACCGCTTCCACCGCCTGGTTCTGCAGATGGAGGAACCGCGCCTCGACCTCGGTCGAGACGGGCTCCGATTCGGGGATTCGCAGCACCCGTGCCACGAGAAACGGCCAGCCCTCGAGGAAGTCGGTGACCTGGAACCGCTGATCGCCCTGGCAGATGAGATGGTGCGTACCGTCGGGAGCGGTCACATAGCGCAGGATGTTGGCAATGGTCCCCATCTTGTAGAGATCGTCGGGACTAGGATCCTCGATCGCCGGATCCTTCTGCATGATGATCCCGATCTGGCGCTGGTCGCGCAGCGCCTGCTGGGCAGCCGCCACCGATTTCGGCCGCATCACCGCGACCGGCATCACCACGCCCGGAAACAGCACGAAATTGCGTACGGGAACGATGATGGTTGCATCCGGCGGCAGCGCAGGAAGATCGTTCGTCCGGCTGTCAGCCACGCGATGTCTCCGCTTTCTTGAGCGATACGGTGAGGCACCCGTCTATGACCGCGACATCAACCGATTCATAGCGCCCCGACGGCAGCCTGATCCGCCGCTCGAACCGTCCCTGTGGCAGCTCGAGCCGATGGATCACCGCGGTCCGAAGCTCCCGCGGCAGGGTCCGGCTGCCGGCCACCACGAGATCCGCACCATCGATGGCTGTCTGCACCTGCTGGGCGGCGACCCCCGGCAGTGCCACGAAAACGAGCACCTCCCGCTCGGTCTCCAGCACGTCAACCGGTGGCTCCCAGGATGGTTGCCGCAGCCGCGAGCGCGGCGGGCCAAAAAAGTCCTGATGCATGCGTTCGGCTCGGGCGAGCATCTCGCAAGCCTCGGACCACATCCAATTCCGGGAATAATCCGCCATTCAGCACCTGTAGAGCCGTTTAGGTGGTCCTTCTTGTCGCCATCGGTCATCTAAGGTGGGCTTCAAGGACCTCTTTTCAATCGTATTGCACTTCCAAAACCGATCGGCAACTCGGTCCCTTGACAGGATCAGCGCCGTGCCGAGAGTCGGCGCATGCAGGATTTCTGGAAGCGCTTCCGTCGCGACCGGCTCGCGATGATCGGGCTCGCGACGATCCTGTTGCTGCTGTTTGTAGGCCTCTTTGCCCCGGTCATCTCGCCCTACAACCCCAATGAGCAATTCTTCGACGGCCTGACGCTGGAGGGCTCTCCCCTGCCCCCCGGCGAGCGTTTCTGGTTCGGCACCGACACCAACGGGCGGGACCAGTTCTCGCGGCTGCTGTACGGCGCCCGCACCTCGATCCTGATCGGCATCATCGCCAATGGTATCGCTGTGATAATTGGCAGTTTTCTGGGGGTTACTGCGGGTTATCTGCGCGGCCCGGCGGGCGCCACGATCATGCGGCTCACCGATCTGATGATGGCCTTTCCACCGCTTCTCCTGGCCATCGCGCTTGCTGCCATCCTCAAGCCTGGTCTCGCCATCATCATCATCGTCATAGCGCTGGTGAACTGGGTGCAGATTGCCCGGGTGATCTACAGCGAGACGGTGGCGCTAGCCGAACGAGACTATATCGAAGCGGCGCGGGCACTTGGCGCCGGTCCGCTTCGCATCCTGTTCCGCCATCTGCTGCCGCATCTCGTCCCGACAATCACCGTCTACGCGACGCTCGGCATCGCCACCACGGTCCTCCTCGAAGCCATGCTGTCCTTCCTCGGTCGTGGCGTCCAGCCGCCCACCCCGGCCTGGGGCATGATGATCTTCGAGAGCCAGTCCTACTTCTTGAACGCACCATGGCTGGTGTTCATACCCGGTGCCGCGATCCTCATCCTCGCGCTCTCTTTCAACCTCGTCGGCGACGGGCTGCGCGATGCCCTCGACCCGACCCAGCGGGACGGCAGCAGATGATCGGTTACATCGCCAGGCGCCTCGTCGCCTCGTTCCTGATCCTGATCGGGGTGACCATGGTCACCTTTGCCCTCACCTTCATGATACCGGCCGATCCGGTGGCGATGCTGGCGGGGCGCAACGCGACGGCGCAGACCCGCGAGCAGATCCGCCATCAGCTCGGCCTCGACCGACCGCTTCCCGTCCAATACGTCACTTATGTCGCGCGTCTCGCGGTTGGCGACTTCGGCAAATCCTATGCCCGCAAGACCGACGTCGCCGACCTGATCGCGTCGCGTCTTCCCCCCACCCTGCTCCTCATGCTGGGCGCCATCCTGGCCGAGCTGATGATCGGCATCCCGGCCGGAATCTATGCCGCGAGCCGGCGCGGCAGCGGCGCCGACAAGGTGGCCATGACATTGTCCTTCGTGACCGTCTCGACCCCGCAATTCGTCGTCGGGCTCACCCTGCTCTATGTCTTCGCCTATCTGCTGAGCTGGTTTCCCCTGAGCGGCTACGGATCGCTCAGCAATCTCATCCTGCCGGCATTGACGCTCGGGATGGCCGGCGGCGGCTGGTATTCGCGCATGATGCGCTCCTCGATGATCGAGGTGCTGCGCCAGGACTATATCCGCACGGCGCGCGCCAAGGGCATGGGCGAGCGCCGCGTCCTCTTGGTTCATGGCCTGCGCAACGCTGCGCTGCCGATCATCGCCATGATCGGTCTCGACATCGGCATCTTCATGTCGGGCGTGGTGGTGGTCGAGAACGTGTTCGGCTGGCCGGGGATCGGTCAGCTCATGTGGCAGGCGATCCAGTCGCTCGACATTCCCATCATCATGGGTGTCACCACCGTCGCCGCCTTGTTCATTGTGCTCGGCAATTTCCTGGCTGACCTGGTCGCGCCGCTCATTGACCCGCGCATTCGATTGCGTTGATATAGGGCAGAAATCTTAGAAGAAGAGAACAGGGAGATCCGCAAATGAAACGGCTGTTCGTGGCCGCCTTGGCCATTGGTTGCGCGGCCCTTGCTGCACCTCTGGCCTTTGGCGAGACGCCAAAGCAGGGCGGATCGGCGGTGGTGACATTCAACAACGACCTGACCACCCTCGATCCTCAGGTCGGTTACGACTGGCAGAACTGGTCGGTGATCAAGTCGATCTTCGACGGGCTGATGGACTACAAGCCGGGGACGACCGAGCTCGAGCCCGACCTCGCCAAGGAATTCACCATTTCCGACGATGGCCTGACCTATACGTTCAAGCTCCGCGACGGCCTCAAATTCCACAATGGTCGGCCGGTCACCGCGGCTGATGTGAAATATTCGATCGAGCGCGCCGTCAATCCCGCTACCCAAAGCCCGGGCGCCGGCTATTTCAGCATGATCAAGGGCCATGACGAGCTGAGCGGCGGCAAGGCCAAGGAGATGTCCGGCATCGCCACGCCCGACGACAAGACCGTTGTTTTCACCCTGACCCGGCCGGATGCCACCTTCCTGCATCTGATGGCCATCAATTTCGCCTATGTCGTCCCGAAGGAGGAAGTGGACAAGGCAGGCTCCGACTGGGGCAAGAAGCCGGTCGGCAGCGGCGCCTTCAAATTCGTCGAATGGGTTCCCGGCCAGCGCATTGTGCTCGAGCGCAATCCCGACAATCACCGTGCCGGCATTCCCTATCTCGACAAGCTCACCTTCGAGTTCGGCCAGGACCCGACCGTCGCTGTGCTGCGGCTCGGCAAGGGCGAGATCGACATCGTCGGTGACGGCATTCCACCGGCCCAGTTCGCCCAGATCATGGCCGATCCGGCCAATAAGGAGCTGATTGCTATCGGCGATCAGCTCCACACCGGCTATGTCACCATGAATGTCACCGCACCGCCCTTCGACAATCTCAAGGTGCGCCAGGCGGTCAACATGGCGATCAACAAGGACCGTATCGTCCGGCTCATCAACAATCGCGGCGTGCCGGCGACCCAGGCGCTGCCCCCCGCCATGCCCGGTTACAACCACCAGAACAAGGGCTATGCCTTCGATCCGGAAGGTGCCAAGAAGCTACTCAAGGAAGCCGGTGCCGAGAACATCTCGACCGAGCTTTACGCCATGAATGTCGACCCCAATCCGCGCATCGCCCAGGCGATCCAGCAGGACCTCGCCGCGGTCGGCATCAAGGCTGAGATCCGGTCGCTCGCCCAGGCCGAGGTCATTGCTGCCGGCGGCTCGGGCAAGGCTCCCATGGTATGGTCGGGCGGCATGGCCTGGATCGCCGACTTCCCCGATCCCGCCAATTTCTATTACGGGATTCTCGGCTGCGCCGGCGCCATCGAGGGTGGCTGGAACTGGACGAAGTACTGCAACAAGAAACTTGATTCCAGGGCCGAGAAGGCCGATGCCATGGTCAAGCCCGACCAATCGGAAGGCCGCATCGCCGCCTGGCAGGGGATTTTCGACGATGTGCTGAAGGATGCCCCCTGGGCGCCGGTGTTCAACGAGAAGCGCTTCACCTATCACTCGGCACGGCTCGGCGGCGATCCCACGCTGTTCACCGATCCGATCCATATCCCGGTGAACTACGACTACATCTATGCCAAGGATGGCAAATAGCGCGGCGCCGCCATGCACAATCACACCATCCATCAGCATCAGAGTCATTTCGGCTGGAATCGCGACAACCCGCCCGCCGCCCGGATCGCGCCGGGCGAGACTGTCGAGTTCCACCCGGTTGACTCCTCGGGCGGCCAGCTCGATCCCGACTCGACCGTTGCCGATATCGCCAGGCTCGATTTCGCCAAGGTCAACCCGGTAGCCGGCCCCATCTATGTCGATGGCGCCGAGCCCGGCGACGCCATCAAGGTGACGCTGCTCTCCTTCGCGCCATCGGGCTGGGGGTGGACCGCCAACATTCCGGGCTTCGGCCTGCTCGCCGACCAGTTCCCCGAGCCTGCCCTGCATATTTGGAAATACGATCCGAAGACGCTGGCGCCGGCGATGTACGGTCCTGGCGGCAAGGTGCCGCTCAAGCCCTTCTGCGGCACCATTGGCCTCGCCCCCGCCGAGCCCGGGCAGCATTCGGTGGTGCCGCCGCGGCGGATGGGCGGCAACATGGACATTCGCGACCTCGCCGCCGGCACGGTGCTCTATCTGCCGGTCGAGGTGAGGGGCGGCCTCTTCAGCGTCGGCGACACCCATGCGACGCAGGGCGATGGCGAGGTCTGCGGCACCGCCATCGAGAGCCCCTGCTCGCTTGCCGCCAAATTCGAGCTGGAGAAGAACGTCAAGCTGCCCTTTCCGCGCTTCACCACCACCGGGCCGGTTGCCCGCCATATGGACGCCAAGGGCTATGAAGCGACGACGGGCATCGGTCCCGACCTGATGGCGGCGGCCCGGTCTGCCGTCATGGGAATGATCGACCTCCTGTCGGCTCGCTACAAGATGCGGCCCGTCGACGCCTATATGCTCTGCAGCGTCTGCGGCGACCTGCGAATCAGCGAGATCGTCGACCTGCCGAACTGGGTCGTCTCGTTTTATTTTCCACGAATCGTCTTGGAATGAACGCCGATCCCCTGCTGCGGGTTGAGAATCTGACGGTGGCGTTCAAATCTGATGGCAACCTGATTCCGGTCGTGGACGGCATCGCGTTCTCGGTGCCCCGCGGCAGGACGGTCGGTCTGGTTGGCGAATCCGGCTCGGGCAAGACGATGACGGCGCATGCCGTGATGCGGCTTCTTCCGCCATCCGTGAAGATCACAACAGGGCGCATCGCTTTCGAAGGAATCGATCTCGCCACTGCGGGCGAGCCCGAGATGCAACACATTCGCGGCGATCGCATCGGCATGATATTCCAGGAGCCGATGACCTCGCTCAATCCCACCATGCGGGTGGGCGATCAGATCGCCGAGATGCTGCTTCTCCATCGCGCCATGTCGCGCCGCGCCGCCGAGCCGCAGGTGATCGCCATGCTGCGCAAGGTGGGTATTGGCAGCCCCGAGCTTCGCTCCGCCCAGTTCCCGCACGAGCTCTCGGGCGGATTGCGCCAGCGGGTGATGATTGCCATGGCCCTGATCTGCGGCCCGAAGCTCTTGATTGCCGATGAGCCGACAACCGCGCTCGACGTCACCATCCAGGCCCAGATCCTCGAGCTCCTGAGATCGCTTAGGAATGCCCTTGGACTGTCGATCCTGCTCATCACCCATGACCTCGGCGTCATTGCCGAGCTCTGCGACGAGGTCGTCGTCATCTATGCCGGGCGGGTCGCCGAAAAGGGGCCGGTTGCGCAAGTCCTCGGGCAGCCCCGGCACCCCTATACCGCGGGGCTCCTCGCTGCATCGCCGCGCCGTTCCCGCCGCGGCGCGCCACTCGCTGCCATTCCGGGCCTCGTTCCATCGCCCGGCGAGCGCGGGGTCGGCTGCACCTTCTTACGACGTTGCCCGCGCCGCCTCGATCGCTGCGCCACCATCACGCCGACGCTCAGTGCCACGATCAATGGCAGTGCTGCCGCCTGCTGGAATCCCGTCGCGTGACGGCGCTGCTGGCAGTGGACGCGATGACCAAGGACTACCCGACCCGCGGCAGTGCCGGCATCTTGCGGGCGGTCGACCAGGTCTCGCTCTCTCTCGAACCTGGCGAGACCTTGGGAATTGTCGGTGAATCCGGTTGCGGCAAGTCGACCCTCGCCCGCCTCATCCTTCGGCTGATCGAGCCGACCTCGGGGACGGTTCGCTTCATGGGAACCGACCTGACGGCGCTTTCCGGTCGAGCGATGCGTTCGCACCGCCGCAACATGCAGATCGTGTTTCAGGACCCCTATGCCTCCCTCGATCCGCGCATGAGCGTCGGCTCGATCATTGCCGAGCCGCTCGACATCCACAGTGTAGGCGATCGCCAGGCACGTTGGCGGCGGGTCACCGAGCTCCTCGATCTTGTCGGCCTGAGCCCCGCCGTCGCCGGCCGCTATCCGCATGAATTCTCCGGCGGCCAGCGCCAGCGCATCGGGATCGCCCGTGCCCTCGCGCTCGATCCCAAGCTCGTGGTTCTCGACGAGCCGGTCTCGGCGCTCGACGTGTCGATCCAGGCGCAGATCCTGAACCTGCTGCTCGAGCTCAAGGGTCGCCTCAACCTGTCCTACATATTCATCTCGCATGATCTCTCGGTGATCGAGCATGTCAGCGATCGCGTTGCCGTGATGTATCTCGGCCGGATCGTCGAAATGGGGCCGGCCGAGGCCGTTTTCGACCGCCCCCTTCACCCCTATACGCGCGCCCTCATTGCGGCAATCCCTGGCGCAGCCGACAGGGAGCGTACGGTCCTCAGGGGCGATCCGCCCTCGCCCGAGCGCCTGCCATCAGGCTGCCACTTCCATCCGCGCTGCCCGATGGCGCGCGAGCTCTGCCGCGAAACCGCGCCGGTGCTGCGGCTGATCGAGCAAAACCGAAGGGCAGAATGTCATTTCGCTGTCCCGGTGGATATCCAGACTCAAGCCTCGATTTGAGATCCGATCCAGCTCTTGGCCTCGTCCAGCGAATCGAAGCTCGGCCGCGCAGTGTGATCGAGATGACCGAAGGCCGCTTCGAGAAACCACTTCCCTTCGGCATCACCATGAAGATCGGACAGGCGCACCAGCACGGCGATCAGATGGTCCTCGTTGAACACCAGGCAGCCATCTTCATCCTCGCTGCCGGTCGCAATTCGAACCGGTCGAAAAGTCAGTAGGGTCACGGTTCTCCTCCTCTGACGTGGAGGTAACTGGCATCAAAACGGGCCGTCTTCTTGAGGCGCGCCCAATCCCGAACAGCAACATATCCCCCCGCCAAACTGATAAGGCCCATGCTCCGCAGGTCGCGCACGACGCGATTGACATGGACGACCGAAAGGCCGGTGGCATCGCCGAGCTCGGCCTGGGTGACTGGAAAGTTGAACCGGAAATCCTGCGCCAGGCCCACCGCTCGATGACGCACCACCAATTCGCAGATGAGATGCGCAATCCTCTCATGTGCTAGCCGCCGCCCGACGCCCGCGATCCATTGCCGGAAGATCGACGCATCGACCAGCGTCGAGCGCCACAGCGCCGCTGCGAGCTTGGGATAGGTCGTAATGATATAATCGATCGTCTGGTGCGACAGAAACGCCACCTTGGCCGGGCTCAGCGTGCACAGGCTGTGATCCATCACCTCGAGGTGATAGCTCTGCAGGTCCGGCAGGTCGCCGGTGATGTGAAAGGCCAGTATCTGCCGCTTGCCGAAATCGAGCAGCTTGTAGCGGCAGGCATAACCTTCAAGCAGCAGCACGCATTGTGTGGGCCTTTCGCCTTCACGAACGATATCGATATCGGCATCGATCTCGACGACCTTCATCTTGACGTCCATCAAAGCATCGAGCTCGACCCGCGGAATATCGGTGATGCTCCGCAATCTGCGGATCATCGGATGTCGCGCCGCGTCACTGAAGTAGTCGGAATTCATCATCTCCTCTGAAAAGCGCCTCGCTGCCGGGGATTGGCGGGATTATACGCCGACGCCGCCCCGTGCGGATTAAACTAGGTAAAGTCATTGTGCGGCGACGCGCCGCTGATCGGCACCGGGCAGGATGATCCTGACGGTCGTTCCCTTGCCGACGCTGCTATCGATCTCCACCGAGCCGCCTGCCTGTGTGGCAAAGCCATAGACGCTCGCCAGGCCGAGCCCGGTGCCATGACCCGGACCCTTGGTGGTGAAGAACGGCTCGAACGCCCGCGCTCGGATCTCCTCCGACATGCCGCTGCCATTGTCGCCCACGGCAATGACGATGGACGAAGGCGCCTCGCCATGCCCGCCATCTAGCTTCGCTGTGGAAATGACCAGCATGCCGCCATTCGGCATGGCATCGCGGGCATTCGCCGCGAGATTCAAAACCGCCATCTCGAACCCAACGGGGTCGATTCTGGCCGGCGGCAGATCCTTCCCGAGCTGGTAGTTGACGGTGACCCCCGACCCGACGGTGTGGCGCAGGAGCTCCGTCATGCCGTTCACCGCCTCGTTGATGTCGACGATCTCCGCCTGGATCGACTCGCGCCTGGCAAAGGCGAGCATCTGCTGGGTGATCTTGGCACCCTTGACGGCTGCTTCCTCGGCGAGCGTCAGCAGCTCGAGCTCTTTCCCGTCGCTTGTCCGCTTTCTGAGCATGGCGAGGGCGCCCATGATGGCGGCAAGCAGGTTGTTGAAATCATGGGCGACCCCGCCGGTCAGCTGGCCGAGCGCCTCGAGCTTCTGAGATTGCAGAAGCCGCGACTCCGCTTCACGCCGGCGCTCGCCTTCCGCCACCAGCAGCTTGAGCTGCTCCTTTTCCGTCTCGAGCCGCCGCATCACCTGGTCAATAGCCAGGAACATCGCCGCGCCGGCAAGCGCCGCAAAGACTGCCCAGGTGCCGACCCGCCAATACCACGGCGTAAGATAGGCCTGCCTGTCGAGCGCAAAAACCGCGTAGAGCGGCTGGTGCTCGACGCGGCGAAACTCCGACACCTCGTCGCGGCCGTTGAGCGGCGACGTCGCCCACAGCGTTCCGCCCGGGGTGTCGCCGGCAACCGCCTTCATCAGCGGATCGTCCGGTTTGAGTCGCATCATGTCGTCGCGCGACATTTGGGGATAGCGTACCAGCACATGTCCATCGGTGCGCACCAGCGCCGCCGCCGCGGCATCGGAATGCTTCAGGACCGATCGATAGAAATCGCGGAAATAGCCGGGAAACAACGTGACCGCCACCACCCCGTCGAACTTGCCGTTGCGGATGAGCGGCTTGCTGACGGTGAACGCCATGGTTCCCGACATCTTGCCCCGGAACGGCGCGCTGACATAGACCGACGACTGCCCGCCGCGCGCGACGAGGTAGTAATCCCGCATGCTCACGTCGAAGCGCTCCATGGGAAAGGCGCGGCTGCTTGCAGCGATGTGGCCACTGGGATCGACCACGAAGATCGATTCCACCTCCCGCAGATCCCCGGCGATGTGCCGCAGATGATCATGCAGCCAGGAGGACGCGCCGATCTCTTCCCAGCCGGCATTGCCGATCCGGTCGGCGACGCGGTCGAGCACCAGCTCCGCCGAGCTCAGGACTGTTCGGGCATGCTCCGCCAAGCCGTCGGCCGCCGCCGAGACCTGCTCGTGCGCCGCGCGCAGCGACACCTCATGGTCGTACCATGCGGCAGCGCCGAACAGGACTGCCGGGATCCCGATACAGAGCAACGCGAGCGATCTCCGCCTGGAGCGGGCCAATCGCTGCCAGTATTCCATGACCATGCCGGTTCGAACTCTTCATCCGCCGCCGCGAATCGTACGCTGTTCTGCTCGTCAATGCTAGCAATGCGCGCGCGGCGTCAGGAGTTTGATCGTCCATCGCTTGCCGCTGTGATGGGCGATATTGACGCAATCCATGATCTCGGCGACCGGTCGCAGCATCTTCCAAGCTTTGTCGGCACGGGGTGATTGGAAGAGCGAAATAATGATAAAGCCGTTGCTAGCAATAGACTTGGAGTAGTGCTCGATGATGCCGACCGGATCGCTCAGATAATTGAGGCATTCGCTAAAAATGATCGCATCAGGCTCCGTCGCTGGCTGATAGCTTTCCGCATCGGCAACTGCAAAGGTTAGACGCAAGTCATCGCCAAGTGCTGCCCGTGCAGCAGCCACGGGCGCCGGCGAGAAGTCGATCCCGACATAGGTTTCGAACGGCAGGTGGCGGATCTTGCGCGCCAGCAATCCCTCGCCGCAGCCGACATCGAGGATATGGCGCGGCGCCAGCGCGGCAAGATAGCCGACCATGACGCTGTAGCGCGGCCGCTCCGAAAGGTCCGCCAGATAGGCCCAGGCGCCAGTCTCATATTCGCGGGTCCAGTCCTCCGGCCTATGGCGTTCCGGACGGTAGCCCTTGAGCTTGATCGCCAGGAGCTCAGTCAGACGTCGCAGTTCCGTCCCGAGGTCGCGCAACCGGTGCCTCTTCGATGTTGCGGTGAGGAACGTTCGCTGCAACCTCTCGTTCCGGGCCTTGCGAACGCTCGAGGAAGGGCGGATTCATCGATCCTCAGAGATGGACCACCTTGAATTGCACCATCCGGGACATCGGCCTGACGGGAGCACGCGTGCAACTCGTGTCGGCTATAAACATTTCTTGATGAGTTAGGACTGCTGACTGTGCGAGAGGTCATGATCATCCCCGCCCGCCGCCGCTGGCTACGCGGCCTGTCTATCGGCCCGGAGGTCACCGGACCGAGCCGCCGGATGGCGGGAGGTCGGTGAGACGTATTCGATGACTGGAGCTGGCGATGATCGAATGGCTGAGGAGCGGCAAGTGCGCAGCGCCCAGCCCGTCGCGCCTGTCGCGTCGCCGTTCTTCACCGCCGGCGGCTTCTTCCTGGCGCTCGCCGCTCTCTATTTCGGCCGCGACATCTTCCTCCCCTTCGCTCTCGCCATTCTGCTGGCCTTCGCGCTTGCCCCGCTCGTCGACTGGCTGCGCCGTTTCAAGATCCCCCGCATCGCAGCTGTGCTGATGGCGGTCTCTCTGGCCGTAATCATTCTCGGCGGCGTGTCCTTGGTGGTCGGCGGTCAGCTGATGGAGCTTGCTGCCAGCGTGCCGACCTACAAGCAGACGATCGCGACCAAGCTGCGCTCGCTGCGCCTTGGACAGGGTGCGCTCGAGCAAGTCACGCTTACGGTCGAGGAGCTGTCGCGCGAGCTGACGGACGAACGGTCGGGACCGGCACTCCAGCCGACCGCACCGGCGACCCAGGGAGAGCAGCGGCGCCCCGTACCCGTTGTCATCGAGCAACCCGAGATGCGACCCCTGGAGGTCCTCCGCACCATTGCCGGGCCGCTGATCGCGCCCCTTGCCACCGCCGGCATGGTGATCGTCTTCGTCATTTTCGTGCTGATCGAGCGCACCGATCTGCGCGACCGCTTCATCCGGCTGGTCGGCCATGGCGACCTCCAGAAGAGCACCCGTGTGCTCAACGATGCAGCCGAGCGGGTCAGCCGCTACCTTCTCATGCAGCTGGTCGTCAACATCTGCTACGGCATACCGGTCGGCATCGGCCTTTACCTGATCGGCGTGCCCAACGCCCTGCTGTGGGGCCTTCTCGCGACCGTCCTCAGATTCATTCCTTACCTTGGGCCGTTTCTCGCGGCGCTTTTTCCGACGGTGCTCGCCTTCGCCATCGATCCGGGCTGGACCATGCTGTTCTGGGTCATCGCGCTGTTTCTCGTGATCGAACTCATCATCAACAACGCGGTCGAGCCGTGGCTCTACGGCTCGAGCACCGGCCTGTCATCCCTTGCCATCATCCTTGCTGCAGTGTTCTGGACGACGCTGTGGGGACCTGTCGGGCTGTTTCTCGCCACCCCGCTGACCGTCTGCCTGGTTGTTATGGGCCGCTATGTCCCGCAATTGGAGTTCCTCGGCGTTCTCCTCGGCTCCGATCCCGTATTGGCGCCGGAGGAGCGCCTGTATCAGCGCCTCCTGGCCGGCAATGTCGAGGAAGCAGTTGTCGTTGCGGAAACCGAGATTGCCGACTCCTCGCCCATCAGCTTCCTCGACCAGGTGGTCATTCCCATGCTTCGGCTCGCCGAAAACGACCGCCAGCGCGGCACCATCAGTGCCGAAACTCTTGCCAAGCTCGCCGACGATGCGATCTTCGTCATCCAGGAGCTCGAGGACGAGTTCGAGAACCTTGCCCCTACCGGACCGGATTCGCCGGTGATCTGCATCGGCGGCCGCAGCGAGCTCGACCACGCCGCTGCCGAGGCGGCCGTGGCGGCCTTGCGTTCGAATGGAATCGCCGCCCGCGCCACCGCGCCGCTGCGTTTGTCGCGCGATCCGGGCGTCATGATCGACCTGAGCGAGGCCAAGGTCATTTGCCTCGACTATCTCGACACCCATCCCCAGGCCTATGTCCGGTTCCTGGCGCGACGTCTCAAACGCCAGGCACCGAAGGCAAATATCCTGCTTTGCTATCTCAATCCCCCGCCGGGGCCGCCGGCGCAAAGCCTGGCCGAGCAAATGCTGGTGGATCAGGTCGTCTTCACCCTTGAGGATGCATTGGCCCAGACGGCGGAATGGCTGGGAGTCACCATCGAAGAGCACAAGGAGGCACCGGACGAGACGGAGCAGGGAAACGCGCTGTTGCAGACGATCGGCGGCATCGCATCCAGCTAATCCGACCGGCGATTAAGAAATCCCAAGAACTTCTTTTCAGGCGTCCATCTGGATAGCAGTTATCATCACAAGAGCAACGGCGCACAGAAAAACAGCTTCGAAGAACCCCATGACACAAACCTCTGCTACAGGCGCGCCATTCGCCAGTGGACCTTGATGGATACACAATCCCTACCAAGAACTAACGAGCTTTGACTCCAATTCAGTTTGCCGCACTTGGTTCGCTCCTTGACAGTCCTTTAAGCCATAGCTGCCATACTTTCGTTGAAGAGAGTGGGAGCTGTCGATGAAAAATATTCAGCTGGTCGCCAATCCGCTGTTGAGACTGGTTGCGGAACGCTGCATCGACCGCCGCTCGAACAGCATCTCGCCGGTATTTACCCTGCTCCTCTCGAATAGCTCGAACTTCATCGCCGAACTGCCCTTCGTCTATCTGCCCGACGGGCTCATGGAGATCCATGCGGCCGGAGCCATGACGGTTCGCCAGTTGAAGGGCCTGCAGACCCTGGTCCAGATCTCGCCTGTGGCAATGACCCGCCTTGCTCCCGGCGAGGGGCTGGTGGTGTGCAATGGCCTGTTTGCACCCGGCCAGCCGAATGGCGGCCGCTTCGCCTATATGTCGGGCGCCGCCAATATGCCGCTGCAAAAGGCCGTTGCCGGGCTCGAGCCGGCGCCGAGCCCCGCCAGCAGTGTCAGAAGGGGCGAACCGGCATTCATCAAGTAACCATGATCGCAATGGCGAGAGCCTCGGCAGGGCGGTCAGCCTTGCGGTGGACAAGGATGTTATCCTTGCGGCATTCCGATAACATGCGACGATTCATGGCGCCTCGTTTCCGCCCTGATCCTTTCGCAGTAGCAACGGCTGAACAGCCGAACGGAGCATGCCGTGATCGCCGCGATATTTCGCTGGCTCGAGACCCGTACTGACAGCTTTCCGGAAGAACTTCCGGAGAGACCCCCGACCACGCTCATCAGCTTCATTTTGCACTATGCCCGGCCGTTCTGGCCGCTCATCCTCGCCTCGTCCCTCTTCGCCACGGTGGTGGCGCTGATCGAGGTGTCGTTGTTTGCCTTCGTCGGCAAGCTTGTCGACTGGCTGTCCACCGCCAACCGGCAGACCTTCTGGCAGGACCATTGGCTTGGCCTGACCGGCATGGGCGTGCTGGTCCTGCTCGTTCTGCCCTTCCTCAAGTTCTGGTATGAGGCGGTCGTTCACCAAGGGCTGATTGGCAATTTCGCCATGCGGACGCGCTGGCAGGCACATCGTTATGTGCTGCGCCAGAGCATGGATTTCTTCCACAACGACTTCGCCGGACGGGTTGCCACCAAGGTCATGCAAACGGCCCTTGGCGTTCGCGAAGTCGTCATGAAGGTGAGCGAGGTCCTGCTCTATGTCGCCGTCTATTTCACCGGTGCGCTCATCCTGTTCGCCTCGAGCGACCTCCGCCTCACCGCACCGCTGATCCTGTGGCTCACCGGCTATCTCCTTGCGCTCCGCTATTTCATTCCCCGCCTCCAGGCGATCTCGAAGGAGCAGTCGGATGCCCGCTCGCTGGTCACCGGCCGGGTGGTGGACAGCTACACCAACATCGCCACGGTGAAGATGTTCGCCCATGCCGAGCGCGAGGATGCCTATGCCCGCAACGGCATGGACATTTTCCTTGGTACCGTTCACCGGCAAATGCGGCTTGTCACGTTACTGACGGTTGCCCTGAATTCGCTCAATGCGCTCCTGCTGTTTTCGGTGTCGGCTGTGGCGATCTGGCTGTGGTGGCTCGAGGCGGTGACCGCCGGGGCGATCGCCTTCGCCATCGGCCTGATCCTGCGCATGCAGGGAATGTCGCACTGGATCATGTGGGAGCTCGCCTCGCTCTTCGAGCAGATCGGCGTCGTCCATGACGGGCTGGAGACGATCGCGCGCGAGCGCACCGTCGTGGATACGCCCGATCCGCGCACCCTGTCGGTGCCGCGCGGCGAGGTCCGCTATGACCGCATCCGCTTCAACTACGGCAAGAACCGTGACGATGAGGGAATGGGCGGGATCATCGACAACCTGTCCCTGACCATTCGGCCGGGCGAGAAGGTCGGCCTGGTCGGCCGGTCGGGTGCCGGCAAGTCCACCCTGGTCAGCCTTCTCCTGCGCTTTTACGACCTTGAAGGGGGCCGCATCCTGATCGATGGCCAGGACATTGCGCTGGTCGGACAGGAGTCCCTGCGCGAGAAGATCGGGATGGTGACCCAGGACACCTCGCTCCTCCACCGCTCGGTCATGGACAACATCCTTTACGGCCGGCCGAACGCCACCTTCGAGGAGGCGATCGCCGCCGCCAAGCGGGCACATGCCCATGAGTTCATCCAGGATCTCGAGGACCTGGCTGGCCGGCGCGGCTACAGCGCCCATGTCGGCGAGCGCGGCGTCAAGCTGTCGGGCGGCCAGCGCCAGCGGGTCGCCATCGCCAGGGTGCTGCTCAAGGACGCGCCGATTCTCATCCTCGACGAGGCGACCAGCGCCCTTGACAGCGAGGTCGAGGCCGCAATCCAGGAAAGCCTCTACAATCTGATGCAGGGCAAGACGGTGATCGCCATCGCCCACCGGCTGTCGACCATTGCGGCGCTCGATCGGCTGATCATCATGGACAAGGGCCAGATCGTCGAGGAAGGTACCCATGCCGAGCTGCTGAGGCGCGGCGGCATCTATGCCGAACTGTGGAACCGCCAATCGGGCGGATTCATCGCCCGCGATACCGCTGAGGCAGCCGAATGAGGCTCATCCCAGCGGCTTTCATTCGATGAAGACGCTGACGCGGGCCGACCGGCCCTTGGCGTCGATCACCGTCAGCGTCGAAAACCCCTGCCCGTCCGGCTGCCACGACAGGTTCCGCCGCCGCTCGGCGCCTGGCAATGGCTTGCCATTGGCGAGCCACCGGAAGGGGCCCCGCCCGCCCTGCATCTTCATCTGAAGGGAGCTGACCGGTCCGCCGCTCGCAAATCCGAGGTCGACCCGCGCGCCATCCGGCGGAAAGACGATGGCCGGCGACGCCTCCGATCCGGCGCCGGCGCTCAACCTCTCGTCGCGCGATTCGAACCGGCGCAGCCCCTCCGGCAGATCGGCAGCGCTGCCGCGCAGAACCGAAGTCGGCCCTACCGGCAGCGCAACCGCTTCGAGGCCGGTCCGGCTCCAGGCCTCGAACAGAATCGGCGCGGCGCTGAGGCGCCCGGTCATCCCCGGTGACGGGGTGCCGTCCGGCCGACCGGCCCACACCGCCAACACGAAGCGGCCGTCGAAGCCGACCGCCCAGCTGTCGCGAAAGCCGAAGGAGGTACCGGTCTTGTAGGCAAAGCCCTGCCGTGCCGCACCCTCGGGCGGCGCCACCCCGGCCAATATATCGGACACATACCAGGCCGCTGCGGGGCTGAGGATCTCCCGTCCCGGCCCTTGCGCCGGCAGACCTTGCGGCACCCCGGTCCCGAGCACCGCGACACGGCCGCGATTGGGGAAGATCGTATAGAGCTCGGCCAGATCGAGCAGAGTGAGTCCGAGACCGCCGAGACCGATCGGCAGGCCGGGGGCAGCACCGTCCGGCAGCACGTAATCGACCCCTGCCCGACCCAACCGTGACGCCAGAAGCTGCGGCCCGACGGCATCGAGCAGACGAATGGCCGGCACGTTCAGCGACAGCTGCAGCGCCGTCCTGACGCTGACGTCGCCCTGATAGCTCATGTCGAAATTGCCGGGCCGATAGCCTTTGATGCTGACCGGCCTGTCCTCGATGATGGTCTCCGGGTGGACGATGCCCTGCTCGAAGGCCAGGCCATAGATCAGCGGCTTCAGCGCCGAGCCCGGCGAGCGAACGGCGCTCGCCATATCGATCTCGCCGGCATGCTCGCGGTCGAAGATCCCGCTCGAGCCGACATAGGCGAGAACCTTGCCGGTCTCTGCGTCGGCCAGCACCATGGCCACCGAGTGCTGCCTTCCGAGCAGCCGCGCCCGTTCCGCCGCCACCTGCTCGAGTGCCGCCTCGATCTCGCGGTCGATCGTCAGCTGATGCGCCTTCGCCAGCGGCGCCCGCCGCTGCGCCTCCTGGGCGAGATGGGCAGCATGAATCGGCAGCTGCCGGCGCGCCGCCGGAATTGGCTGCGCCATTGCCTGCGCCCGATCGCCGCCATCGATCAGCCCGGCCGCCAGCGCCCGGTCGAGAACGCGCTTGCGCGATCGCTGGGCAGCGCCGCCATCGCGGTCGGGACGGCGGCGCTCGGGCAGCTGTGGCAGGGCGACCAGCAGCGCCGCCTCGGCCAGCGTCAGCTTCAGCGGCTCCTTGCCGAACCAGGTCAAGGCGGCGGCGCGGATTCCCTCGACATTGCCGCCATAGGGCGCACGCAGCAGATAGAGATCGAGGATTTGGCGCTTGTCGAGCCGCCGCTCGATCTGAAGCGCGCGCGCCACCTGCTTCAGCTTGGCAAGGAGCGTGCGCCCTTGCGGCCCCTCGATGAGCCTGGCGAGCTGCATGGTCAGAGTCGACCCGCCCGACACGATCCGGCCATGGATGATCGCCTGGCCGAAGGACCGCAGCAGCGCCAGCGGGTCGACGCCGTGATGGCTCGCGAACCGCTTGTCCTCGTAAGCCGTCAGCAGCCGAATGAACTTGGGGTCGACCTGATCGGCAGTGACCGGCAGGCGCCACATGCCCCTAGGCAATGCGAAGGCCCTGAGCAGCCGGCCCTGGCGATCGGTCACCACCGTCGAGATGTCGGAGGCAAGCGGCAATGGCGGCGGGAAGGCGCGGTCGGCCATGTCGAGGCCCAGCATCATGAGCGCCACCGCAGCGGCGGCGGCGCCACATCGCCTGATCCACCGCCAGCGTTTCACGGAGATGGCCCGGTCACTTCCATCCTGCCGGTTGCGGTCCGCGCGCTGAGATGCGGGCGGTACATGTCCTCGACCAGTGCCGGCGGATGCACATAGATCCCGGGCGACACCGCCCGGACCACATAGGCGAAGGTGAGCTCGCCTGTCTCCTCCGGATTCCGATCGAACGCCACCACGAACCGGTCCGAGCGGACTTCGCTATGGGCGACCGTGATCTCCGGCAGCCAGTTGAAGGCCGCAAGGTCGGCACTCCGAACAAGCTTCGGGTTGTCCACCTCGAAACCGGCCGGCAGCAGGTCGGTGATGGCGATGCGGGCCGGCCAGCTCATCGCCTGCGTCACCTTGACGACCGCAACCAACCGCTCGTTCTGCGGCACCCGGCCGGCATCGGCCGTCGAGCCATCGAGATGGAAGTAACTGCGCTCGATGGTGAAGCCCTGACCGCCGGCGGGCAACGGCACTTCCGGAACGGCGGTCACCGCCACCACCGCGGCAACATCACCGGTTCCGACATTCGTCACAGTGATCGGCGCCTGCACGAGCTCCGGACCGGACAGCGTCCGCGCGTAATTCCCCTGCGTCTCCGTCCCGTCGATATTGAGGCGGATGCCTCCCCCCTCCGCCTGCACCGCACGGGCCGCCAGCAGCAGCCAGGCATTCTCCTGTGTGCTCGTCTGATCGCTGGCAACCCGCTGGCCTGCCACATAAGCGATCATTTCCGCAACAGAGCTTGGCGTCGGCCGGCTCTCTGCCGCCAGCGCCAGCAGCGCCGCACCGTCTCGCAATCGCGAGCCATAATCCGACCGCGACCAGTTCTCGCCCTTGGCTTGGAGCAGCCGGAAGGCCGATGCGAAGGCATGGCCGGCGCGCCCCTTCTCGCCATAAAGATCGAGGCTGGCGGCGATCTGGGCACGCGCCATCACCGTTCCGAAAGATTCGAGCTTGTCGTCGCCGAAATAGCGCAAATCCCCGATCGATGCCCGCCGATTGCGTGCCAGCACATAGATGGCATAGGCCATTTGCGGCCCCTGATCGGCGACATTGGCGTCGTAGGACAGCGAATTCTCCAGATTGTCGAGCGCCAGCGACAACGCCTGATCGGGAACGCGATAATTCTCCTCGCGCGCCCGCGTCAGAAAATCCGTGACATAGGAATCGAGCCAGAGATCGCCCGATCCCGGGCTCCACAGGCCGAAGCTGCCGCTGGCTGCTTGATAGGAGAGCACCCGCTCGATCGCATCCTGGACGCGGGACCGGACGCCGGCATCGTCGGCCATCCCGCTCTGCCGCGCCACCTCCGAGAGATAGAGCAGCGGCAATGCCCGGCTCACCGTCTGCTCCGCGCAGCCCAGTGGGTACCGGTCGAGCGCCAGCAGCAGCGACGGCACGTCGAAGCCGGCCGAGCGCGACACGCCGAGCGTCACCTTGGCAGTATCGGCGATCCGGCCAGCGAGCAGATCGGCCGCGATGACCGTGCTCCCGCCGGGGCGCAGCGACACCATGCGGCGTTCGGTGACCGGCGGTTGCGAGGCGCGCACCGGCACCGTCTCTTGAAGCTCGACCGCCGGACCAAGCGCACGCGACAGTCGCACGTTGAGCGAACCGGTTCCGACCGTTAAGGCGGTGATCGGCACCGTCAGCGCCAATCTTTGGCCGCTGGCGAGCGTCACGGTCGCGGGAACTGCCGGGCGGTCGAGAGCAAGCTCGCCGCTCGACCGAATATCAAGCTGATAATCTCCGGCCGGCCCGTCCTCATTGGCCAGCTCTAGTCGCACCGCCGAGCGATCGCCCGGGGCGAGAAACCGCGCCACCCCGGCGGTGATCACGATCGGGTCGCGCACCACCACCTCGCTCTCGGCATGACCGAAGCCACGGCCCGACCACGCGGTTGCCATCACCCGGACCGAGCCGTTGAAATCCGGTATGGCGACGCTGACGGTCGCCTTGCCCTGCTGGTCGACCCGCACCGGGCCCGAGAAAAAGGCGACGAGCTTGCGCACCGGCGGGCTGCCCTGCATGGCCATCCCGCCTTGGTCGCCACCGGACCGCACCCGGCCGAGCGCCCCCGTGGTGCCGTCGATCAGCTGGCCATAAAGATCGCGGATCTCGATGCCGAGCCGTCGCTGGCCGAAATACCAGCCATCGGGGTCGGGCGTCTTATAGCGGGTGAGATTGAGAATGCCGACATCGACCGCCGCGACCGCCACATAGGCCTCTTCGCCCGGGGCGATGTTCGAGAGGCTCACCGGGATGGTCAGCGTCTGGCGCGGCAGCATGCGGGCCGGCGGGCTGAGCGCGACGCCGATGAGATTGGTACCCGGCGCGACCTTCAGCCATTTGATGCCGATCGCGCGGTGCGGCATCCGCGTGTCGCCATTGTCCCCAGGCCGGAAGTGGACCACCGTGACATAGCCGCCGGCGCCGAGCTCGGGCGTCACCGGGATGTCGACCACCCCACCCGACGCCGGGACCTCGACCCGCTTGCGCCACAGCACCCGGTCGGTGCCGACCACAATCTCGCTCTCGCCGGCAAAGCGTGGCGAGATCGTGAGCTTGGCCATGTCGCCGGTGCGATATTCGGACTTGTCGAGGCCGATCTCCAGCCCGTCTGGCGTCTCCGTCGTGGCCTGGTCGACATACCAGCCGGAGGTGAACTCGTAGCTCGTGGCGGCGCCGTCGGCCGGGTTCTCGACGTCCAGCCGGTACCGCCCCCACTCGGTCGGAACCGATATCCTTGCCGGATCACCGAGCGGCGCATCGATCTGTCCGTCCGCCAGCTTCTGCGTCTTGAGGACCGGTTCATAGTTCCAGCTCTCTCCCGAACGGTACCATTGATATTCCCGTTCGAGCCTGAGGAGCGACCAGCGCAGCCCATTCACCGCGCGCCGCGAGCCGTCGACGCTCGCAGCGATGATGCGGAACTCGGCCGGCGCGCCCTGCCGCACCGTATCGCCGGCAAAGCCCGGCTTGATGCCGATATAGGTCTCGCCATTGTCGATCGGCAGGCTCGCCAGCCGTTCGATGGCGCGGCCACTGCCCTCGCGCATGCGGATGATGAGCGTGCCCTCGAGCGGCCGGGTGGCGGAGGGAAGCTCGCCGAGCGACGCCGCGAGGGATGCCTTGCCGGCCGCATCGGTTTCCGGAAGCTCCTCGAGTGGCGTCGCGCTCGATATCGCATCTTCATCATCGAGGCCGAACACATAACCTTCGAAGCTTTTCAGGTTGCGCGTCGAGGACACGCGAACCTCGCCTTCGAGTCGCATGTCCGATGCCGGCGCACCATAGAGGAACCGGCCAGCAACTTCCGCCCGCATTTCCGTTCCGGGTCGCAACACCGGTCCCGGCAGCGTCAGCGTGAACTCGGTCCGGTCGGGCACGAAGTCCTCGACCAGGAATTGCCGTTCCGCGACGGGCTCGGCCGTCGGATCCGTATAGGCGGCAACGGTCCAGGTGCCGAGCGGTACGTTTTGCGGCAACTGCAGCCCGGTCCAATGGCTCGCCCCGCCAAGATCGGGCGTCGTCACCCGCTGGAATTCGACTCCGTCCGGCCGCTTGAAGATGAAGGTCAGCGGCAGACCGGGGATTGGCCGCGCCCCGTCGTCGCGGGCGAGCGCCAGGACATGAACGGTGTCGCCCGCCCGATAGATGCCGCGCTCGGTGTACATGAATGCATCGACCGGCCCCGGCGACTTCCGCCCGGTGACACCGCGATCCCCCAGGTCGAAACCCGGCCGCGTGAAATCGAGAAACACGAAATCATTTTGCTCGCCGTCGCTGGCCGTGATCGCCGCCGGGGCCAGCGCCGCCGCCCCGCGCATCAGCCCCGGTTCGAACCGGGAATGTCCCTCGCCGTCGGTCTTGGCCGCGCCCAGGATCTCGTTGTTGCGGGCGATGAGCTTTATCTCGAGCCCTGCCGCCGGCCGTGCGCTGTCCAAGGCACGTGCGAAAATGTTGAGACCGTCATCGCCGGCGAAGGTCGAAAGTCCGATGTTGCTGAGCACGAACCATTGGGTGGCACGGCTTTTCCATTCCTCGGTCTTGTCGAAGCGCGGCCGTCCGACCAGCACATAGACGCCGGCCCTTTTCTGGGGCACCAGCTGCTCCAGCGGAACGAGGGTGAGCACCTCCTTGTTGAGATCGAACCTTGTCTCGACAATTCCCTTCCAAACGAGCTCGCCGCTCGCATCGCGGATGCTGTCAGCGTCATAGCCGTCGAGCTGCTGCAGGAATTTGCCATCGCCGATCGCTCGGGCGAGCCCGCGGTCGCCGATCCGGTAAAGCGTGAGCTCGACCTCGCGGGCATTGACGGTGACGACCGGGATGCCCCTGGCCCCGCTCATCGGCAGCACGAAATTGTTTCCGGTGAACCGCACATCGGCGCTGCGGTCGCGGACATAGACCTCGAGCGTCACTGGCGCTTCGAGCGACTCGCCGATTGCTGCAGGGAGACCCTGCCGCAGCGCCAGCCGGTAGCGCTGGCCATGGCTCAGTCCCCCGATGCAAAGTTGGCGATCCTCCTTCTCGACCCCGGGTGCCGGTTTGCCGTCGACGGTCACATAGGGGGAATAGTCGGTGCCGGATTTGATGAGATCGTCGGAGAACTGGACGCAGATCCGCGGCACCAGCGTATCAGCATCGACGGTGTGGTCGACCACCCGAAAGCCTTTTCGTGATTTGAGATCGAGAAAGGCCTGTCGGATCGGCGCGGACTCGGCGAGCGCCAAGCTTGCCTTGTAAGCCTCGAGCGCCGGCCGGAACAACTCGCGCCGCTCCAATGCCTGGGCGAGCACGGCCAGCGCCTCGGCCCTGAGCGCCGCCGTCCGGGTCAGCCCATAGGCGTTCAGCGCCGCCGAGCTCGCCTCGCGCGGCAACGAATAGGTCTCGTTGCCATCGGCCGGCGTGATCGCCAGGGCGGCGCGGGCGAGCCCCAGCCATGGCGCCGGATCGTCCTTGGCGAGACCGACCGCCCTCCGGAAATAGTCTGCCGCCGCCCGACTGTCGCCGGCATTGAGCGCGCTCGCCCCGAGCTGGCCGAGCTCATCGGCGGCCTGGGTCTCGGCGGCGGCCCGTGCCCGCAATTTTTCAGCGTCGCGACGGGCATCATCCGCCACCGCGGAAGGCACGAATCGGAGCGCGGGCGGCGGGCCGACATCGCTTGCCGCCTGGGACCACGAGGCCGCCGGGGCGATGGTGAGGAGGAGAATGGCGAGGAAAAGCAGCAGCGCCTGGCGCAACGCGGCCGGAACGGGCATGGGGGAGTGTCCTCCGGTGAAGCCGTCTAGAGCATCCAACCGGCTTTTTCACGACGGGGCGGCATGATGCAATAGCCGCCAGCCGCCGTCCAGTGACCTTTCAGAGCGCCGCGTTACCCGCCGGAACCTCATCCCACACATCGGCATTGCGCACCGACTTGAGCGAGCTGTTGACCGCCTCGAGCTGGCCCGGTGCCGGAGGATGCTCGAGCGCCATGACCGGCAGCACCCGCCGCAACTGGTCATGATAGTAGCGCACCCCGGATTCGAGGTCGGACAGGATGAAGCCGGCAAAGCTCGAGGATTGCATCGCCTCCCACGACCATTCGATCAGCTGGTCGTCCTCGGCGCTGGTGATCCGGTCGATGCGGTAGCTGAGATAGCGCGCCAGCTTCATTTCGCGCCGCTCGTCGGGGCGGCCGTAATAGGCATAGCGCTGCTCGGTCCGGCCGACCGCCAGCGGATACTCCTGATAGAACCCGACGCGATCGGGATAGAGCATCAGCACGAGATTTGGGAACAGGCCGATATAGAGCCAGGCGCGGCGATGCGACTCGGGCAGGCCTTCAACCTCGGGAAGTAGCTGCTTGTAGAGCCGCACACTCCAATATTTGTCCGGCGCCTCGTTGAACGGCGCGAAGGACCGTCCCATGCCGAGCCCGCCGCGCAGATCGCGATATTGCCCGCCATACAGATCCTGCAGGGACGGATGAGCGATCGGCACGTGATAGCCCTCATTGTCGACGTCGCGCACCGCCTTCCAATTCGCCCTGAGCTCATGCTTGCTGATTGCGCCGAGCGGCTCCGCCTCGGCAACGCGATAATGCGCCATCTCCTCGGCATAAGGCGCCATCAGCTCGCTGACCGATGGCTGATCGCTGTTGATGAAGCGCACGAAAACGAAACCGTTCCAGACCTCGTGCTCGAGTGGCACGAGCCCGTGACGCTTGGGATCGAGCACCGGCAAGGTCCGCTTCTGCGGCACCCCGCGCAGCGTCCCGTCGAGATTGTAGGACCAGCCGTGAAACGGGCAGACCAGCGCCGATTTGCAGTGCCCCGATTGATGCGCTACCACCCGCGAGCCTCGATGGCGGCAGACATTGTGGAAGGCCCGAACCTCCCCGTCATGGCCGCGCACGATCAGCGCCCGCTCGCCGACAATGTCGAAGCACTGATAGTCGCCAGCCTCCGGGACGTCATTGACATGGCAGGCAAGCTGCCAGCATTTGCGAAACAGCTCCTGGCGCTCCAGCTCGAGAAGCTCCTCGCTGAAATAGGTCCAGGGAGGCAGCCCGCCCCGCTCGCTGTCGGACAGCTTCACATCGATATCGCGGACGTGCTGCATGAAACGGCTTCCATTTATTGACTGAATATTCATTCAATATACCAGAAGGAACAAAGAACGGCAAGCCGCACCGCCGTTGACCGATTCACCCTGACTGTGGAACAGGGTACGGACGAGCATAGGAACGAGAGAGAGGGTGCGAGAGCATGAGCGACAGGATTCCGGTCACCGTCATCACCGGTTTTCTCGGGGCCGGAAAGACCACCCTCCTCCGCCATCTGCTGACCCATGCCAATGGCCGTCGCATTGCCCTCATCGTCAATGAATTCGGCGACATCGGCGTCGATGGCGAAGTGCTGAAGGCTTGCGGTGATGCGCTTTGCCGCGACGAGGACCTGATCGAGCTGGCCAATGGCTGCATCTGCTGCACGGTCGCCGAGGACTTCATTCCGACGATGGAGAAGCTGATCGGACGCAGCGACCCGCCCGATCACATCCTGATCGAGACCTCCGGCCTGGCCCTGCCCCAGCCGCTTCTCAAGGCCTTCGGCTGGCCCGAGATCCGCGCCCGGGTCACCGTCGACAGCGTCGTCACCGTGGTCGACGGCCCCGCCCTGGCGGAGGGGCGCTTCGCTCATGACGAGGCCGCCGTCGCGGCCCAGCGGCTGGCCGATCCGGGCGTCGAGCATGAGAGCCCGATCGAGGAGCTGTTCGAGGATCAGCTGAACTGTGCCGACATGGTGCTGCTCAACAAGACCGACTTGCTCAGTGAGGCCGAGACCGAGCGGCTGTCCCGCGACCTGACCGGCCAGCTCCGCCCGGGGGCGCGACTGGTCACCGCCCGTCATGGCCAGGTCAGCCCAGCCGCCCTGATCGGCCTCGACGCCGCCGCCGAAGCGGATCTCGCCACCCGTCGCTCCCATCATGAGCTCGAGGGTCTCGAGAACCACGATCACGATGATTTCGAAAGCTTCGTCGTCCCGCTTGCCGCCATCGCAGACCGCGCCGCATTGATCGACGCGATCGAGGCAACGGTTCGCCGCCATGACATATTGCGCCTCAAAGGTTTCATCGCGCTTGACGGAAATCCATCGCGTCTCGTCGTTCAGGCGGTTGGCCCACGGGTCAATCACTGGTTCGATCGGCCTTGGCGCGACGGCGAGAGCCGCCGCTCGTCACTGGTGGTCATCGGCCTGAAAGGGCTCGATCGCATGCGGATTGAGCAGGAACTCAACGGGTAGCGCGAGTTGCATCTTCTCGCACGACAGACAACGACCCTCGACGGATCCGACGAGGCCATCGATCTCGGGCAGAGTCCGGGCGACTGTATCGTGCTATCGGCCGCCGATTCGGAGCTTACCCTCCTCGCCCGTGCCTTCGACCGGCTCCCCGGGCCCAAGCCGTCGCTGCGGCTCGCCAATCTCATGGCGCTCGGCCATCATCTCTCGGTCGACAGCTGGATCGAGCGGACAGGCGCGACGTCCCGGCTCATTGTCGTGCGCCTTCTCGGCGGCCGCGGCTATTGGACCTATGGCGTGGACGAGCTCGTCGCCTTGGCGGCGCGCCAGCCGCTCCAGCTCGCACTGCTCCCCGGCGGCCGCGACCCGGACCCGACGCTCGCGGCTCTCTCCACCATATCCCCGGCCGCCTGTCAGCGGCTTCATCGCTATCTCGCCGAAGGCGGGCCGGACAATGCCGACAATTTCCTGCGCTTTTGCTTCGAGCTCTTAGGCAGCGATGCCATAGCGAAGCCACCCGTTCCTCTGCCGCATGCCGGCGTCCATCAATGGCAGAGCAGGGAGCCAGCCGAAGGCGACGCCACTGCTGCTATCGTGTTTTATCGCTCGCTGATCGAAGGCGGCCTCACCGCCCCGATTGATCGCCTCTCCGTCGCGCTCGAAAAACGCCGGCTCACCCCCTGCCCGATCTTCGTCGCGAGCCTCAAAGACGAGGAGAGCGCCAGATTTCTCGAAACCACCCTGTCGCGCACGCCTCCGGCGGTCATCCTGAATGCCACCGCCTTTGCGGCTGGTCGCTTCGACGGCGAGGGGCAGGCCAACCCCTTCGCCCAATTCGATTGCCCGGTGCTTCAGGTCATTCTCTCGGGTTCGAGCGAGGCGGCGTGGTCGGCCAGCAGCCAGGGCCTGTCAGCGCGCGACCTGGCGATGAATGTGGTCCTGCCCGAGCTCGACGGGCGGATCATCACCTCGGCCGCCTCGTTCAAGGAAGCAGGCGACTGGCATGCCGCGACGGAATGCTCCGTGATGACCTATCGCCCGATGGATCAAGCAATCGAGCGCATCGCCGATCTCGCGGTGGCCTGGACCAGGCTCGGACAGCTCGACCCCGCCGAGCGCCGCATCGCCATCGTGCTTGCCAACTACCCCAATCGCGACGGGCGCATCGCCAATGGAGTCGGCTACGACACGCCGGCCAGCACGGTCGCCATTCTCGATGCCCTCGCCGGCGAGGGCTACCGCGTCGACGATCGGCCGCGTACCGGCAACGAGCTGTTGGCGCAATTGCTGAGCGGGCCGACCAACAGCGGTGCCCACGCCGATGCGCCCACCGATGCGCTGCTGTCCTTGGCAACCTATCGCCGCTTCTTCGACCGGCTCCCGGCCCGCTCGCGCGATGCCCTGCTCACCCGCTGGGGCGATGCCAAGGACGATCCCTTCTGCCGCGACGGCGAGTTCCGTCTGCCGGTCCGCCTCTATGGCCATGTCGCCATCGGCATTCAGCCGGCGCGCGGCTATAACATCGATCCCAAAAGCACTTGGCACGATGCCAGCCTTGTGCCGCCGCATGGCTATCTCGCTTTCTATCTCTGGCTCCGCGAGGTGTTCGGCGCCCATGCCGTGATTCACAATGGCAAGCACGGCAATCTCGAATGGCTCCCCGGCAAGGCCACCGCGCTGTCGGCCGAATGCTGGCCGGACGTCGTGTTCGGCCCACTGCCGCAGCTCTATCCTTTCATCGTCAACGACCCGGGCGAAGGCACCCAGGCCAAGCGCCGGACCGCCGCCGTCATCATCGACCATCTCACTCCGCCGCTGACCCGGGCGGAATCCTACGGGCCGTTGCGCGAGCTCGAAACCTTGATCGACGAATATGCGCTTGCCGGCGGCCTGGATGGGCGGCGACAGAAGCACATTCGCCGCCGCATAGCCGACCTTGTGGAGTCAAGCGGCATCGACCGAGATGCTCACCTACCCGACCTCATGACCAATGACGAAGCACTCGCCCGCCTCGATGCCTGGCTGTGCGACATCAAGGAGAGCCAGATCCGCGACGGCCTCCATATTTTGGGCACGAGCCCCCAAGGCCGCCTCGAGACCGATCTGCTGGTGGCGCTGTCGCGCCTGCCGCGCGGCACGGGGACGGCCGGCGACGCTTCGCTGCTGCGTGCTCTCGCTCATGATCTCGACCTCGCCTTCGATCCCCTCGCCGCAACGATGAGCGATCACTGGCAAGGGCCCCGCCCTTTCCTTCTCGCTGCCTTCGATACCGGTCCCTGGCGCTCCGTCGGCGACACCATCGAGCGCCTCGAGGCACTGGCCTGCCGCATTGTCGAAGGAAGCGCTGAACCACCTGGGCCGGCGAGCATTGCCGTGATGGAGCGGGTCGAATCCGTGGTCCGGCCGGCCGTACGCGCCTGCGGTACTCGCGAGATCGAAGCGGTGCTCGCCGGCCTGGCCGGCCGGTTCGTTGATCCGGGGCCCGCCGGTGCACCGAGCCGCGGCCGGCTCGATGTCCTGCCGACCGGGCGCAATTTCTACTCGGTCGACAACCGGGCGGTGCCGACTCCCACCGCCTTCGACCTTGGCCGCCGCTCGGCCGAGGCGATGCTCGCCCGCCATTTTCAGGAGCACGGACGCTATCCATCGGCCATCGGCTTGACCGTCTGGGGCACGTCCAACATGCGCACCGGCGGCGACGACATCGCCCAGGCGCTGGCGCTGCTCGGCGCCAAGCCGCAATGGGAGCCGGGCACCGGCCGTGTCGTCGGTTTCGAGATCTTGACTCTGGCCGAGCTCGGCCGCCCGCGGGTCGATGTCACCTTGCGGATCTCCGGCTTCTTTCGCGATGCCTTTCCGTTGCAGATCGAGCTGCTCGACAGGGTCGCCCGGGCGATCGGCGATCTCGATGAGGAAGCAGCCGACAACCCGATTCACCAACGCATGCGCGACGACGAGGCGGTGCTCGCCCAATCCGGCCTCGCTTCCGACGAGGCCCGCCGCCTCGCCGGTCACCGCATCTTCGGCTCGAAGCCCGGCACCTATGGCGCCGGCCTCCAGGCGCTTATCGATGAGCGCCTATGGCGGACCAAGGCCGACCTCGCTCATGCCTATCTCGCCTGGGGTGCCCATGCCTATGCCGCGTTGAGCCATGGCGAGTCCAGCGAGGCGATGTTCCGCCGACGGCTCTCTGCCATCGAAGCGGTCGTCCACAATCAGGACAATCGCGAGCACGACCTTCTCGATTCCGACGATTACTACCAGTTCGAAGGCGGCATGACCGTGGCGGTCGAGCATCTGTCGAACGCCCGGCCCGTGGTCTGGCACAATGACCACTCCCGTCCCGAGCGCCCGCTCCCGCGCACCCTCGAGGAGGAGATCGGCCGGGTGATGCGGGCCCGTGTCGTCAACCCGAAATGGATCGCCGGCGTGATGCGCCACGGCTATAAGGGCGCTTTCGAAATTGCCGCCACGGTGGACTACATGTTCGCTTTCGCTGCCACCACCGGCGCGGTCCAGACCCATCATTTCGATCTTGCCTATGACGCCTATCTCGGCGATCGCGAGGTCCGCGCCTTTCTCGCCGACAACAATCCTGCAGCGCTTGCCGAGATTGCCGCCCGCTTTGCCGAGGCGGTGGAGCGTGGCCTGTGGTCGCCGCGATCGAACTCGGCCTGGCGCGAGCTGCAGACACTCACGAAGGAGGAGGTGGCATGACCGACGAGAGTGCCCTCAACACCCGCCACGCCGACAAGATGCGCAAGAAAAAGGCGGCGCGCGACAAGATCATTGCCGGCAAAACGATCGAGAAAGGACTCCTGATCGTTCACACCGGCAAGGGCAAAGGCAAATCGACCGCCGCCTTCGGCATGATCTTCCGCTGCATCGGCCATGGCATGCGGGCCGGCGTGATCCAGTTCGTCAAGGGCTCCTGGGAGACCGGCGAGCGCACCGTGCTCGAGAAATTTCCGGAGCTCGTCACCATCAAGGCGATGGGCGAGGGTTTCACCTGGGAGACCCAGGATCGCGCCCGCGACATCGCCCATGCGCGCGCCGCCTGGGAGGAAGGCAAGGCGATGATCGCCGATCCCTCCTATCGCATGGTGCTGCTGGACGAGCTCAACATCGTCCTGCGCTACGACTACCTGCCGCTCGAGGAGGTGCTGGAGGTCCTCAAGCGCAAGCCGGCCGACAAGCATGTGGTGATCACCGGCCGCAACGCCCGCGAGGAGCTTGTCGCCCTGGCCGACCTCGTCACCGAGATGACCGAGATCAAGCACCCCTTCCGCTCCGGCGTGAAGGCGCAAGCTGGCGTGGAGTTCTAGAGCATCATCATGCTTTTGATTCAACCAGGGGTATAAGGCAGCACGGTTTGCCTGGCTCTGTTGCGAATTAGCCACCGGGCGCAACTGGTCAATTCGCTCATCGGATTGTACGGTGCCCGTCGGGGATAGGGATGAAGCAGGTCTTCGCGATCTTCTTGAAAGCGCCCGGCGCTCGGCCGGTGTCGGTGCTCGTTTGCCTGCTGTTTGCCGGCTTTTTCGAGCTGTTGAGCGTCGGCATGATCATTCCGGTGGTGACCATTGCTGGCGGCATGGCGGCCGGCAAGACTTCGAAGCTCGGCGCGCTGACCAACAAGACCTTCTCGGTCATCGGCATCAGCCCGGCGATCGACACCCTGCTGATCCTGCTCCTCGCCTCGCTGACCATCCGCTCGATCCTCGCCTTTGCAGCCATGAGCTATGTGGCGATCGCCGTCGCCGACGTCGCCGCGCGGATCCGCCAGCTTCTGCTGACCACCATGCTCCGGGTGCGCTGGAGCTATTTCACCGACAGCAATCCCGGCAGCCTGTCCCACACCCTATCCGGCGAGGCGCATGCCGCCGCCGAGACCTACAATTCGGCTGCCATCACCGTCACCGAAATCACCAAGATCGCCATCGCCTTCGGCATCGCGCTGCTCGTCTCGGGAGCGTTCTTTGCGGTCACGCTGCTTGGCGTCGCCTTCATTGCGGCACCCGCAATGGTGATCCTGTCGCGGTCGCGGCGCTCGAGCAAAAGCCACTGGAAGCACACGAGCAAGCTGGTCAGCCAGGCCCAGGACACGATCAGCAACATGAAGGCGCTGCGCTCGATGCAGCGCCAAGCTTCCTTCGAGCAGCTCTTCACCAAGAAGATCAAGGAGATGCGGCGCTCGCTCGTGCGCACCAAGGTGATGGGCTACGCCATGGCCTACGGCCAGGACATCCTGGTCTCTTTCGTGATCTGCGCCGGCCTTTATTTCGGCGCGGTCGTCTATCGCGTGCCATTGCCCGAGCTTCTGGTCCTCGGCCTGATCTTCATCCAGATCATCCGCGGGGTGAAACGCCTGCAGCACTCGCTTCAGACCTTCGAGGAGAACTACCAGGCCTATCGTTCCTGCATGAAGATGATCGCCCGCGCCCGCGAGCTCGAGGAGCAGGACTCCGGCATCGAGGTCGCCACGCTCGACCGGGCCATCACCTTCGAGTCGGTGAGCTTCAACTTCGAGCGCGCCAATGTTTTGAAATCGGTGTCGATGGAGCTCCCGGCTCGCGCTGTCAGCGTCCTCACCGGACCCTCGGGTGCCGGCAAGACGACCATAGTCGATCTATTGGTTGGGCTGCACCAGCCGCAGCAGGGCCGCATCCTGGTCGATGGCGTGCCGCTCTCCGAGCTGTCGCTCAAGAGCTGGCGCCGAGGCATCGGCTATGTGCCGCAGGAGCTGACCCTGCTCCAGGGCTCGGTCTATGACAATCTCTGCATGGGGGACAAGCAGCTGTCGCGCGACGACGCCGTCAGGGCATTGAAGGAGGCGGGCGCCCTCGACTTCGTGATGTCGCTGCCGCAGCAGCTCGACACCGATGTCGGGCAGATGGGCATGAAACTGTCCGGCGGCCAGCGCCAGCGCATCTCGCTGGCCCGCGCCTTGGTATGGAAGCCGCGCCTTCTGATCCTCGATGAGGTGACGAGCGCGCTCGACGAGGAGACCGAGGCCGCCATCTGCCGCAACATCACCGATCTCAGCCAGATGTACACCGTGGTGGCGATCACCCACCGCCCGGCCTGGCTCCGCATCGCCAGCCGCGTCTATCGCGTCCATGGCGGAATGGTCGACCGCCAGGAGCCGACCGCGACGGTGCATTAGAGCTTGGTAAGACGAAACGGGTTGACGACGCGCAACCCTTCTCCAAGCTTCATGCCGTGCTGCATGTCCTCGGACCACAAGGTGTCACACCCGGCATGAAGAGCAGCGGCAGCAATCAATGCATCATAGGTCGACAGGCCATAGCGCTCGGCCAGCTCAAGTCCTGTTTCATGCACCTCGAGTGTGACTGGGTGGACTGTCAACAACCCACGAATCATATCGAGAAATTCGTGAGTATCTTCCCACGACAATCGCATTTTGCGCCGCGCCACATTGGCAAGTTCATTAAGCACCTGCACGCTAATCGCACCGCCAAGTGCTACCGCAGCCTCAGCTCGATTTGCCTTCGCAGGATCGCTCGCTGCGAGGTAGAGCAGGACGTTGGTATCGAAGAAGCTAGCGGGCATTCGCGTCGTCTCTGTCGAATTTGAAATCGACAGGGAGACGGCCGCGGAAGGTGCGCAGACGCTTCAATAGCTCATCACGTCCGGGCCTGCGCGCAACGCCGAACTGGCGAGACCCGACCACATGGATTTCAATTTCGTCGCCTTCTTGAAGTTTGAGCGCTTCCACAACGGCGGCAGGAAGACGAACGGCGAGACTGTTTCCCCATTTGGCGACTTGCATGACCATTCTCACTGCTGGATATACGTCAAGACATATGTATATCCAACAATGGTTAATATCAAGCCTTCTCCTCCCCCATTACCCGCCGCAGCCAGGCGACCGCCTCCTCGACCGACGATGACCGCACCGCTCCCGGCTT
>Ga0075421_100000547_pt1 | contig 39779 bp, 30 predicted proteins | sample SoiMetdeltSBSDD5_FD_75292 | JGI IMG/M metagenome (GOLD analysis project Ga0075421, IMG submission 75292) | Bulk soil microbial communities from a Populus tree surrounding site in Tennessee, USA - Soil MetaG P. deltoides SBSDD5 | ecosystem: Environmental > Terrestrial > Soil > Tree plantation... | reverse complement strand
GCACGGCCACACCGTGATCGCGACCATGCGGAATCTCGCCAAGGCGGGGCCGCTCGAGAGCGCCGCCCGCGAGCAGGGCGTGCGGCTGGTCGTGCGCGAGCTGGACGTCACCAGCCAGGCCTCCATCGATCGGGCGATGGCCGCGACGCGCGAGCGCGAAGGCGCGGTGGACGTGCTCGTGAACAATGCCGGGATCGGGGGCGCCACCCCCCTCGAGCTCACGCCCGAGGACGAGCACCGCGCGATGTTCGAGGCCAACTACTGGGGACCGATCCGGATGATACAGGCCGTGCTCCCGTCGATGCGCGAGCGGCGAAGCGGCTGCATCGTCAACGTGACCTCGATAGCGGGGCGCATCGCCACGCCGAACCAGATCCCGTACTCCGCCTCCAAGCACGCGCTGGCCGCGGCGAGCGAGGCGCTGGCTCACGAGGTGGCGGCCTTCGGCGTGCGCGTGGCCATCATCGAGCCGGGCTTGATCCAGACCGCGATCTTCGAGAACTCGGCGGGCGCCACGCGCTACGACAAGAATTCGCCCTACCGGCAGATCATGCGGCGGAACGGCAAGCAGTTCGCCGCCGGCTTTCGCAACCCGGGCCAGCCGGAGACGGTGGCGGCGGCGATCCTGGAGGCCATCACCACCGACCGGCCGCGCCTGCGCTATCCTGTGGGCGGCGACGCGGAGGGGATCGCAGCGGGGCGGCAGCGCATCAGCGACGAGGACTGGGTGGCGATGGGGAGCGAGCTCTCCGACGAGGAGTACAACGCCCGCTTCAAGCGCTACTTCGGGATCGAGCTCAAGTAGTCAGCGGGGCGGCTTCCCGCCGCCGCTCTCGCGCTGCTTCCGCAGGAAATCCTCCAGCTCCCGCTTGAGCTGATCCGCGTCGACGCCGAGTCGAGAGGGAACAAACACCGGCGGCGATATCGTCCCTTCGTCCTGGTTTGGGTCAAAGCTCACCGTGCAATGGGCAGCCGTCTGGCAGGAAAGCATCGAGAGCGGAAGCAAGGCCGCTGGCCAAGCGTTGGCCCAACCAGGAACTTTTGCCTTGCGCGACAACGTCGACGCGGGGTCCGACCCCTTTCTCCTTTTCAGCGCGTGTTCATGGCGGTGGGGTCGACCTCCTTGAAGGTCACGCCGCGGGTTTCCTCGCCCCAGAAGTCGACGTGGATGTGGTTGCCGTCGGGGTCGTGGATGTTGACCTGCACGCCCTCGGCGCCCTGCACCTTGCGCCCGTCGTAGGGCACCTGCTCGCGGTCGAGGCGCGCGAGGAACTCCTCGAGCCCGACGGCGTCGAAGGCGAAGTGCTCGAGTTTCAACGTGCCCTCGTGCTCCGGCAGCTGGTCGACGCCGACGAGGTGCACCGCCGCCTGGTTGCCGCAGTAGAGCCAGGCACCGGGAAACGGAAACGGCGGCCGGTCGCCGGCACGCATGCCGAGCACGCGGTCGTACCATTCCACCAGGCGCTCGACGTTGGTGGTGTGGACGTTGACGTGAGTGAGCTTCTTGATCTCCATGGCCATGGCGCGTCCTCCGCTGCGGTCCTTGCCCCCGAGGCTAGCCGATTGCTCCGGCCTCGCAAAGCACGCCCTGCCGGGCCCGGACCCCTGTCATGCCGGCCGAGCGCGAAGCGCGAGAGCGGGTACCCAGTGGCCGGGCCTCCATGCCTGCCCCCTTGGCCTTGGGTCGGATATTGCGCAGCCTGCCCCGGACTTGATCCGGGGCGAGATTCCGGGATGACAGGTGCGCCGTGCGACAAGATTCCTGTTCGTGCCGCGGCAGGGGGCGCCACCCCGGCCGCCCCGGAACGCGCTATGCTGGGCCCACGGCTGCGGTTCCCGGGCGAGGATGCAATGACGCTGCACCTGATCAAGCTGTGCGTGGGCTGCGACTCGATCGAGGAGCTGGCATCGTGGCAGGCCGAGCGTCTGCGCGAGCGCCGCAAGGCCGGCGAGCGGCGGCCGGAGCTCTTCCACCGCACCTTCCAGACGCCGAAGCGGCGCGCGGAGCTGCTCGACGGCGGCTCGCTCTACTGGGTCATCAAGGGCCTCGTCCAGGTGCGCCAGCCGCTGGCCGACATCGGGGAGGGCGCGAAGGAGGACGGCTCGCCCTGCTGCCTCCTGATCTTCAAGCCGCGGCTGGTGCCCGTGCGCCCGGTGCCGCGGCGCGCCTTCCAGGGCTGGCGCTATCTGGCACCAGACGAGGCCCCGCCCGACCTCGAGGCCCGTTCCGCCGCCGGCATCGGCGCCATGCCCCCGAGCCTCCGGAAGCAGCTCGCCGAGCTGGGGCTGATTTAGCCGACGCTTACCATCGGCGCCCTCCCTTGTTGCATGTGCGGCAGGGGGCCAGGCCACCCCGGCCACGCGCCACTTCGCGGATAGCCTCTCCCGCTCAACAGGAAGCGATTTGAGGGCCATCGGGGCCTTTGCCAATGTCCGGGAGCCTGGCGGTCTACCGCCTGCCCACGGCGCCCGGAAGCGTCTGCGCTGCGTTGACATAAACAAATCGCCCACGGCCGCAATTGAAGAAACCACTTGTCATGCCGGGGCTTGTCCCCGGCATCCAGCCAACAGCGAGCCCGGAGCAGGTGGAAAGTTGGATTCCGGCGACACCGGCCTGCGCCGGCGCCGGCAAGCGCCGGAATGACACCCGTACGATCCGTCGGAGTCGCAACACGGCAAAAATTGAGACCTTGCCGAGACGCACCGAGCCCGCGAGGTCGATTGCGCGATCTCGCGGACTCGGAATTTCACGGCCAGGCGGCTCCACGCGCCGCACTCGACCGGCGCGCTACTTCGCCTTCTCGTAGGGGTAGATCATCTTACCCGTAGCGTACGGCGCGGGGCCCAGGATGTTCTGGGTGGCCATGCCGCGGAACTGGTCGAGCGAGTTGTCCTTGATGCCGTGGTACTGCACCACGATCATGCGCGACTCCGCCCACTCGCCCTGCTTGCCGAACCGCACGTCGCCCATGATGGTCTTGAAGGTGTGCTTGCGGAAGTAGTCGGCGAGCTTCTCCTCGTCCAGCGTGTTGGCCCCCTTGATCGCCTGCTCCATCAGCTGCACGTAGGCGAAGCCCCAGGTGCCGAGATAGTAGCCGAGGGGATCCACCTTCTCGGCGCCGGCGCGCGCCTGGTACTTGGCCAGGAACTCGTTGACACCGGGATGCTCCATGGTCTTTGAGGGCACCCAGGTCTCGTAGTTGGTGATGCCGTTGAGGAGCGGCCCGAGCTGCTGCTTGAACACGGTCGCCTGCAGGCCGACCATGGCGCCGCCCATGATCTTGGCCTTGAAGCCGACCTCGTTGATCGAGCGCACGAGCTGCACCGAATCGAGCGGGTAGGAGCAGAACACGGCGACGTCGGGGTTCGTCGCCTGGATGGCGCGCACGATCGGCGCGAAGTCGGTGGTGCTGGGCAGATAGGTCTTGTCGTAGACGATCTTCAAGCCCGCCGCCTTGGCGTTCTCGCGCGCCCCCTCGCAGACGTTGCGGCCGAACTCGGCGTCGGCCGCCGCGAGCGACACGGTCTGAGGCTTGGGATCCTGCTGCATGGCCACGTCGAAGAACGGCTTGGTGAAGGCCGGCTTCGGGTCGGGACCGGTCGGGATCATCGAAAAGTACTTGTCGTAGTTGAGCTCGCTGTTGACGCCGGTGCCGAAGAGGCCCGGAAACAGCTTGCCGCGCTCCTTGGCGAGCCCGATCGCAGGTGCCAGCATGCCGGTGGCGTAGCCGCCCATGATCAGGTCGACCTTGTCGATATCGAGCAGCTTGGCGTAGAGGCCCGGTACCGTGGCGCCGTTGCTCTGGTCGTCGTAGTAGACCAGCTTCACGGGGCGACCGAGCAGCCCGCCCTTGGCGTTGACGTCGTCCTCCCAGATCTTCATGCCGAGCAGCGCCGACTTGCCGTTGGGGGCAAGCGGGCCGGTGAGCGACATGCCGAAGCCGATCCGGATCGGCTCCTGCGCACTCGCCGGCGCGGCGAGCATCGCTGCCGTGAGTGCCGCGCCCGCGGCGACGCGCCAAGCCGCGCCAAAGCATCCCTTCCCCTGCATGCTCTTTCTCCTCCCCTGGCTGCTCGTACGACAACGGCAACGGATTTGCTGGCGCTCCATCTAGGCGCAAAATTCAAATGGCGCCAAGAGCGTACCGGACGCACCGGGCTGCCGTTCGCTCGCCGATTCTCTTGGGATCGGTCCCACGTCGCGCACACGCGCGCCCGGCCATGGGCCGGGCAGGAGCAGCACCGCCCGAAGAGGTTGCGTCGGCCGCAGCCCCTCCGGGCGGGTCTATGCTCAACTGTGGAACTGATAGCTTGCGGGCACCCAGCGGAAGCTGGTGCCGACCTTCTCCACGTAGCCCAGCGAGGGGAAGGGCATGTGGTAGCCGATCACGGCGAGCTTGTCGGTCGCCACCATGTCGAAGATGCGCCGGCGCGTCCTGGCGCCCGCGTCCCTGTCGTGGTCGAAGCCGACGTGCCAGTCCGGCTGCTGCACCGAGAACACGGAGTTGTTGGCCACGTCCGCCCAGTTGAGCACGCGCTGGCCCTCGCTCTCGATGAGGAAGGCCATCATGCCGGGCGAATGCCCGAACGCCGGGACGGCGCGGATGCCCGGCACCACCTCGCCCTCACCGGTCAGGAAGGTCGATTTGTCGGCGAGCGGCACCGCGACCTTCATGAACTGGTCGCGGTTGGGCCTGCGCGCCTCGGCGATGTTGTCGCCCTTGCGCCAGTAGTCGAACTCCACCTGGCCGAACACGTAGCGGGCGTTGGGATAGCTGGGCGTGCCGCCCGCACCCTCCATCAGTCCGCCGATGTGGTCTGGATGGCCGTGGGTGATGACGACGACATCGATCTGCTCGGGGCGGTAGCCGGCCGTTGTCACGAGGTCGCGCAGATTCCCAGCCGTCGGCATGCGCCCCTTGCCGTTGCCGGTGTCGAACAGCACCAATTGCTTGCCGGTGTTCACGATGGTGTTGGTGAAGACCGTCTCAAGAGTGGTGGGCGGCAGATTGTTGGCCCTGGCGTAGGCCTGCACCGTGTCCGCCGTCTGATTGTTGCCGAACGTCGGGTGCGGACCGGGGCCGATCCGGTAGCCGTCGAGGACATTGGTGACCTCGAAGGCGCCGAGCTTGACGCGGTACACGGTGGGCCGCACTGGCCCCAGCATGGGTGCTGCGGCCTGCGCCGCGCCCGGCAGGGCGCTCCCCAGTGCCGCCAGCGACGCCGCCCCGGCTGCCATCTTGAGTGCGTCACGCCGCGTGAGCGCGTGTTGGTTCTGTGACATGGCTCGACTCTCTCCCTTGTTTGGTTGGCGCCGTGTGCCGCCGGCACGGACCGGCCAAGACGCCATCGACGCGGGGCTGCCGGTTGCCTCCGCGTCGCATTCCAGGCGGGGCACACTAGCCTATCGGACTACGGCAAGCCAGCCGGCAGCAGCCGCAGACGCTGCGAGACCGTGACACCGCGTGACGGATGCGCACCGCCTCGGATCGCCGCTCAGATCCACGTCGAGCAGCGCACGCCGTAGCCGGGCGGATCCTCGCTGGGCCCGCTGTCCATGTCGGTGCAGCCGGTGGGGCGCGTCGGCCGCCTCCTGGGCTGGCAGCTCCTGCCGCGGCCGGGCGGGTCCGAAAACTGGCCACCATCGAAATCCGAGCAGCCGTTGTTCTGGCCGGGCGGCTGGCAGCTCCTGCCGCGGCCTGGCGCGTCCGCGTACTGCCCGCCGTCGTTGTCCGTGCAGCCGGGCCCCTGTGCGACGCCCGTCGTCGCACCGCCGGCGACGGCCAGCGCGGCGACACCGAGACCCAGCCCGAGGGAACCCAGAAGCGAGCGGCGGGTCATGCGGCGGCGGGAGGAAATGTCGGCGTCGCTGAGAGACTTGGCGGCGGGGCCGGCGCCCTCGGCAGCGGCGTTGCCAGTCTTGCGCAATGGTCCCTGTGCGGGGTCCGACCCCGCCTTATCAAAGGTCTTGTCCATATTCATTTTCTCCAGCCGTCCGGCGCGCCAGCGTGCCTGTCAGCCCGCTTCGGCCAAATTATGTCGCGCACCAGAAATCGCGAGGCTGCCCGCCCCCCGCTAGCCACACCGCACGATCGTGAAGCGAGGCAGCGTCACATTCCATCGATAAACATCCGCGAAGCCGAGCCGGCCCTGCGCCGCGGGCGCAGGGCCTCGGCATCAGTTGCCGAACAGGCCCGAGAAGATGTCTTCGCCGGGATAGGACGGCGGGCGGCGTGCCTCCTTGCGCTCCTGCTTGGGGGGTGGCGCCGAGCTGACCGGAGGCGCCTCGAGCGGCATCGGCCGCCCCGAGAGCGCGGCGGAGACGCGTTTGTCGTGGCCGTACACATCTCCGAACGAGCGCACCTGGCCGTCGTCGCCGGCAACCATGGTGAAGTAGGTGATGTGCACGGGGATCTGCTTGCCGAGCGTGACCTCGACGTTGCCGCCCTTGGCCATCATGTCCTTCACGCGCGCCGCCGACCAGCCCTTGTCCTCCTCGAGCAGCACCTCGGCCAGGCGTCCGGGGTTGTGCACGCGGATGCAGCCGTGGCTGAAGGTGCGCACCGTCTTCTCGAACAGCTCGCGCTGGGGCGTGTCGTGCATGTAGATGTCATGCTTGTTGGGAAAGCGGAACTTGACAGCGCCCAGCACGTTGCCGGGCCCCGACGGCTGGATGAAGTTGTACTTCTTGATGTCCACCGTGCTCCAGTCGATCTGACTCGCGTCGACCGGCCGCCCGTTCTGGCTCACGCGCAGGTTGTGCTTCTCCAGGATACGGGTGTCGGTGCCGCCGAGCCCGAAGAGGCCGCCGTCGAAGGACGGCCGCAGGTAGGGCAGAATCTCGTTGACCTTGATGGAGTCCGGCACACCCCACTCGGGTCCGAAGATCACATAGCGCATGTTGGCCGAGAAGATCGTCGTCTGGGTCTCCACCCGGCCGACTATGATCTTCGCCTGATGCACCAGCTGACCCCGCTTGAGCACGCGGGTCTGGTACTCCGGGACGTTGTCCCAGACGTGGAACTCGCCCAGGTCCTCGGGCATCCAGCGCCAGCGCTCCATGTTGACGATCAGGCGCTGCTCCTCGGAGCCGAACGCCGGCCGCGGGCTCTCCACGTCGTTGAGAGCGCCGCGCGTACGCCCGTTGAGCTGGCCGTTCGCCCGAATGCCCTTCGCCTTCTGGAACGCGGCAACGGCTTCCTGGACCCCGAGGTCGTAGAGGTCCTCGGCCCCTTCCGGCTGCGGCAGCCGCAGGCGCTGCCGCAGCACCTTCACATGCGGGTGCTGCATGCCGAGCTTGAGGGTCGGCCCGTCGGGGATCCGGACGTGCTTTTCCGGTTTGTCGGTGTCGCGCTCCGGCGTCGATCCGGCGCGCACCTTCAGCAGCGCCTGGCGCAGGAAGCCGAACTGGGCGTGCCTGGGATGCAGCTCACGCAGGTAGACGGAGGGCGCATCCGCCACCGCCACCTCCTGCAGCACCTGCTTGGGATCGCGCAGCGGCGGCTTCTGGTCGAAGTTGCGGCTCACCTGCAACGGCTCGAGCCGTCCGCCCCGGGCATGGCGCGCGTACTTCAGCACCGCGAGGCTGAGCTTGATCTCGGCGTCCGCAAGGGCAGCCGGCGAGCGGTCGGCGAGCTCTGCCTGCGGCAGCTCGAAGGCGGCGGCAGTGAGCCCCCAGTCGTCGGCCTTGGCGATCTCCGCCATCGCATCGCGGGCGCGGCCGTTATATCCCTCGGCCGTCACCCAGATGGTCCTGTTGCTTTCGCCGTAGAACGCCACGGTTGCGGCCCGGTCCGCCTGCACGACCCCGCGCAGCTTCAAGGACCCGAGCAGCTGGCGCACCTCGGCGACGATCGGGTCGAGCTCGACAACCGGCGGAGCGGTGGTGGTGTCAGCGCGCGGCGGCGACGCGGCGGAGTCCTCGGCCGGCGGGGTGGTCTCCTCGGGCGCGGGCGGCGTGAGCTCGGCCGGCGGCGGGGCTGGAAGGGGTTTCGCCTCGGCGGGCGGCTGTTGCACGTTCGGCGCGGTCGCGGGCGCCGGCGCCACGCCGATGACGGTCAGGATGGCCGTGAGGCTGACGCAGGCGACCAGCGATGACACTCTGAGCATCGTGAGCTTTCTCCAGGGTACGCGCGAACCTAACCGGCACCATGCGCCCTGACCAGCCGCCGCCAACCGGGGGTTTGGATATCGTGGCATACGCTGGCAATTGCGCAACATCGTCCCTCGTTCCGGGCGCCGTGGCGTTCAGTCATCGTTCACCATAGCCCAAGTTTGTCAACGCGATGCTATCGTGGCGACATCAGCCCTGCGTTGCAACAGAGGCGGCGCAGGTTGTGCAACACCTGGTCGATACGACCCGGCAGGACAGACGGATCGCCTCCACGTCAAGGCCGCAGGATGCGATCCGATGCTGCGGTCCGAGGTGGCCTTCGTCACCCGATCGTGCACTGGGCGGAACATGGGCGCGCCCGCGGCCGAGCGTCACGGCCATGTGATGGCGTGCGCGTTCCGGAACCCGGCAGGGGCCGCTAAGGTCGCGACCCGTTCCATGCCCGCCACTCGAGGGAAAGGCCGATGACACACCTTACACGGCGCCAGACGCTGGTCGCACTCGCCGCCACGGCAGCGGCGGCGGCGGCGGTGCGGACGCCGGCCGAGGCTGCCGCTCAGACCGGAAGGGCCGCGCCCGAATTCTCTGTGACCGACACCAAAGGGGTCCGGCATGCGCTCGCCGCCTACCGCGGCAAGACTGTGATCCTGGAGTGGACCAACCACGAGTGCCCCTACACGGTGAGGCATTACGCCACCGGCAACATGCAGGCGCTGCAGACGGCGGCCACCGCCTCCGGGGCGATCTGGCTCACCGTCATCTCCTCCCGCCCGCGCACCCAGGGCTATGTCGAGGCAGCGGAGGCCGACGGGCTCACCACCAGCCGCAACGCCCGGCCCACCGGCGTCGTGCTCGACCCCCAAGGCCAACTCGGCAGGCTCTACGGCGCCAGAACCACGCCGCACATGTTCATCATCGACGGGTCCGGGGTGCTGGTCTACATGGGCGCCATCGACGATCGCCCCAGCGCAGGCCACGCCAGCGTCAAGGGCGCCCGCAACTATGTGCGCGAGGCGCTGGACGCAATCGCGGCCGGCCGGCCGATCGCCCTCGCCTCCACGCGCCCCTACGGCTGTACGGTCAAGTATTGAGGCTGACAGGCCGAAGGTGCCCGGCATGAGCGTCCGTTCACCGGTGAGCAAAATATAGCCGGCACTGCCATCTTCGTGCCGCGATGTGGCTGGATGTGCTTCGCCGCGCTCGGGGAAAAGCACATCTGCATCAACTCATGGGAGACCTGTGATGCCTTGGAAGGGGTTGTCGGCGCTCGCGGCTGCGCTGGTGCTGACGGGCGCATTGGCAGCGAACGCCGTTGCGCAGCGCTGGGATAGGGACGGCGACCGGTGGGAAAGGGGTAGCGACCGCCGCGACCGGGACGATGACCGCCGCGACCGGGACGGCGACCGCCGCGAGTGGGTGCTGCTCGCGGAGCGGACCGTCAACTTCAGGGTCGACCGCGACGTGATCGACATCAGGGAGGGGGAGGACTGGTGGCGGGATCGCGGCTTCAGGCGCCTGCACCTGGTTGCCGAACGCAGCGACATCCACCTCCTGTCGCTGCGCCTCGTCTACATGAACGGCTACTCGGAGGACATCGAGGTCGATCGCCTGATCCGCGATGGCCACGACCAGCCGGTCGACCTGCGTGGCGAGAGGAAGTATCTGCGGCGCATCGAGTTCGTCTACCGCTCGCGGCGCAGTTTCGAGGGCCGCGCCATCATGAAGGTCTACGGCGTTCCGGCGCGCTTCCGCCCCGGCCCCGGGCCTCAGCTCCCGCCGATCGGCCCCGGCCGCGACGCGGAATGGGTGGAGCTCGGCTGCCAGCGTGTCTCGTTCCTCGGCGTCGATCGCGACACCATCAGGGTCGGGCGACGCGAAGGTCGCTTCAAGGCCCTTCGCCTCTACGTGCGCGGCGCCGACATCCAGCTGCTCGACCTCACGGTCGTCTACGCCAACGGCTCCCCCGACAGCCTCCAGGTGCGCTCCCGGCTGCGCGAGGGCGACCGCACGCGGCCTCTCGAGCTGAGGGGCTGGGAGCGCTCGATCGACCGTATCGAGATGACCTACGTGACGGTCCCCAATTTCAAGGGGCAGGCCACGGTCTGCGCCGAGGGCCTGCAGTAGCAGCAGAGGCCGCCAAATCGGCCACGCTCGAGCTTGCAGCATAGCGCGGGGCGGCTGCCCGATGGCAGACCGCCCCGAATTCTTTCCAGGAAGGTCATACCGGGGACAAAATCGTCCGCCTACCAGCACGTGTCGCCCTTCGCCGCAGCCGAAACGGATTTTCGTCGGCTCAACGGATTCGCGCTCGCTGCTGCGTTTGGCGTCTTTGGAAGCGGAAGTAAGGAGGACAAGCATGCGAGGTCTTGCCGCTATCACAGCAGCGGTCTTGTGCGCCGGACTGATGGTACCCGACGCACAGGCCCAGAGGAGGGACGGGCGCTGGGTCGAACTCGGCTGCAAGGAGGTATCGTTCCTCGGCGTCGATCGCGACACGCTCAGGGTCGGGCGCCGGGAAGGCCGGTTCAAGGCGATCCGGCTCGAAGCCCGAGGCAACGACGTGGAGATGATCGATCTCAAGGTGATCTACGCCAACGGCGAGCCCGACGATATTCAGGTCCGCTCGCTGATCAGACAGGGCACGCGCACGCGGGCGCTCGATTTGCGAGGCCGGGAGCGCGCGATCCGGCAGATCGACATGGTCTACGCGAAGCGGCTCAACTTCCGGGGCAGGGCGACCGTCTGTGTTGAAGGCCTCGACTGAGGTTTTTTGCGTACGCGTGAATTTTCAACGGTCTGCTGAATGAATGCCGATACGCATAGATACTGCATGAATTTCCGCTGAATTGATCATGAGCGCGGTGTCAGGCCCTCCGGGTCTGACACCATCGCGCAATCCGATGCTTGCAGGCGCCGCCATTTTGTACCCGCGTTGGCGCCCCGATGCCCGGCACCGTCCCGGTTATTTCTGGCAAGCGGCGCGGACAAGGACTATCCTTTCCCGAGCGGCCGAGTTTGGGGCCAATCCCCGGAAGGCGCCCGTGTTGGCATTTCCGACCTGAACGGCCATTCATCTCGAGCGCCCTCCGACGGTTTGCATCCCGCGGCCGCGTTTCAGGGGACAAGCCCCGAAGGCGGGGAGCGCGCCGGCTCGGCGCGGCAAGGTAGGGGCGCAATCAGCCAATGCAGCAGTACCATGGGACAGAGCGCCCGGCTGAGACCGAGCGTCCCGCCGAGACCGGACGTCCCGCCGCCGGGACATCGCGGCTGGGCAGGCTGATCAGGCGAACCTTTGCGCTCGCCTTCTTCGCAGCCCTCGCCGGCGTCGTCGTCTACGTCTCGACGCTGCCCGAGGTTCAGAGGCAGTTCACCGGCCGCCGCGCGGCCAGGATGCTGGCGGGCCCGGTTCCGGTCACGGTGGCGCAGGCGCGCATCGACAACGTGCCGCTCTACCTCGAAGGCGTCGGCACCGCCAAGGCGCGCAGCACGGTCACGGTGCGCTCGCAGGTCGACGGCCGCATCCTCAGCATCCATTTCAAGGAGGGGCAGGACGTGAAGCGCGGCGACGTGCTCGCCAAGATCGACCCCGCCACCTACCAGGCCCAGCTCGACCAGGCCGTCTCCAAGAAGGTGCTCGACGAGACCGACCTCGACAACGCCATCCTCGACCTCGACCGCTACAACAAGCTCGGCGCCGGCCTCGTCATCCAGAAGACCATCGACACCCAGAAGGCCCTGGTCGCCAAGCTCAAGGCCCAGATCCGGGTCGACGACGCGGCCATCGCCAACGCCAAGGCGTTCCTCGAGTACACCACCATCCTCGCCCCCATCGACGGCCGCACCGGTATCCGCATGGTCGACGAGGGCAACCTGGTGCGCGGATCGGACTTGAGCCAGGGCATCGTCGTCATCACCGAGCTGCGCCCGGTGAGCGTGCTCTTCGCCCTGCCGCAGCAGCAGCTCCTGCAGGTCAACAAGGCGCAGGCCAAGGGGGCGTTGACGGTGGAGGCTCTCGGCCCCGACGGCAGGCAGCTCGATCGCGGCACGTTGCAGGTCATCGACAACCAGGTCGACCCGGCAACCGGTACCATCAGGATGAAGGCCGAGTTTCCCAACGCCGAACTGCAACTGTGGCCCGGCCAGTTCGTCAATGTCCGCCTGCTCATCGATACGCTCGAGGGCGTCGTGGTCATCCCGACTCCCGCGGTCCAGAGGGGACCCAACAACTCCACGTTCGCCTACGTCCTCGGGCCCGAGGACGTCGTCGCCAAGCGCACCATCACGGTTGCGCACCTCACCGAGACGCTGGCCGTGGTTTCGAGCGGCATCGATGCCAGGGACAAGGTCGTCACGACCGGATTCACGCGCCTCAAGGACGGCGCCACCGTCACCCTGTCCGCGCCCGACGAGCAGCCGCCAGCCACCTCGCCCACGCCGCCGCCGGCCGCCAAGGAGCCGCGCGGCGGTCTGCGCAACGCCTGCGCGGCGGATATCGCGAAGCTCTGCGCCAACGTGGAGCGCAGCCGCGCCGCCATCCGCGCCTGCCTGCAGGCCAACGCCGCCCAGCTCTCCGAGGCGTGCAAGGCCGCAACCGCCAGCGCCGACGAGAGGCCGCGCAGGGCCGGCCTGCGCAAGGTGGAAGGCAACGACAAGGAATGAGCGTCTCGGCGCCCTTCATCGGTCGCCCGATCGCGACCTCGCTGCTGACGCTGGCGGTCACGTTGGGCGGCCTGCTGGGCTATCTGTGGCTGCCCGTCTCCTCCCTGCCGCAGGTCGACTTCCCGACCATCCAGGTCACCACCCAGCTGCCGGGCGCCAATCCCGAGACCATGGCCAACCTGGTGACCGCGCCCCTCGAGCGCCAGCTCGGGCAGATCTCGGCGCTCGTGTCGATGACGTCGACCTCCTCGCACGGCATCAGCCAGATCACCCTCCAGTTCAGCCTCAACCGCGACATCGACGCGGCCGCCCAGGACGTGCAGGCGGCCATCAACGCCGCGGGCTCGACGCTGCCGCGCACGCTGCCCTACCCGCCGACCTACGCCAAGCTGAACCCGGCCGACGCCCCGATCGTCACGCTCTCGCTGACCTCGGACACCATGCGCCTGCGCGACCTCTCCGACCTCGCCGACACCTTGATGTCACCCAGGCTCGCCACCGTCTCCGGCGTCGGCCACGTGGCGATCCTGGGCGGCATCAAGCCCGCGGTGCGCATCCAGGCGGACCTCGCGCGGCTCGCCTCCTACGGCCTCAGCATGGCAGACCTGAGGGCCGCCATCGCCGCCGCCAACGTCTCGGGACCCAAGGGCTCCCTCGACGGCAAGTACCAGTACTACGCCATCTCCTCCAACGACCAGATCACCGACGCGGAGGCCTACAAGACGGTGATCGTCGCCTGGCGCAACAACGCCCCGGTGCTGCTCAAGGACGTGGCCGAGGTCGTCGACGGCCTCGAGAACACCAAGGTCGGTGGCTGGTTCCAGGACAAGCCCGCCGTCGTCATCGACGTGCACCGCCAGCCGGGCGCCAACGTCATCGACACGGTGAAGCGCATCCAGGCCGAGCTGCCGCGCATCGAGCGCTCGATGCCGGCAGGTGTGAAGCTTACCGTGGTCAGCGACCGCACCGGCACGATCCGCGCCTCCGTGCGCGACGTGCAGTTCACGCTCTGCCTCAGCGTGGCGCTGGTGGTGCTGGTGGTGCTCCTGTTCCTGCGCAGCGGGCGCGCCACCATGATCGCCGGCGTGGCGTTGCCGGTGTCGCTGATCGCCACCTTCGGTGTGATGTGGTTCTGCGACTTCTCGCTCGACAACCTCTCGCTCATGGCGCTGACGATCGGCACGGGCTTCGTGGTCGACGACGCGATCGTCATGATCGAGAACATCGTGCGCCACATGGAGCGGGGCGAGAGACCGCTCGAGGCGGCGCTGAAAGGCGCGCGCGAGATCGGCTTCACCGTGATATCGCTCACCCTTTCGCTGATCGCCGTCTTCATTCCGCTGCTGTTCATGAGCGGCCTCGTCGGGCGCATGTTCCGCGAGTTCGCGCTCACCCTCACCATCGCCGTCGTGATCTCGGCGGTCGTCTCCCTCACGCTGACGCCCATGATGTGCTCGCGCCTCCTGCGCCACGGGCCCGAGGGCCGGCCGGGCTTCGTCTCGCGCTTCTTCAACTGGCTCCTCGACCTCGTCGTGCGCGGCTATCACCGCAGCCTCCTGTGGGTGCTGCGGCACGAGCGCGCCACGCTCGCCGTGACCTTCGCCACGCTCGTCGCCACCGTCGGCCTCTACCTGATCGTGCCGAAGGGGTTCCTGCCGCTGCAGGACACCGGGCTCGTCACCGCCGTGATGGAGGCGGCGCCGGAGGTGTCGTTCGCGGAGATGCAGCGGCTCCAGAACGTGATCGCCGACAGCGTCCGCAAGGACCCCGACGTGGAGGGCGTGGTCTCGGTCGTGGGCGTCAGCGCCCTCAACCCCACGCCCAACACGGGTCACCTCAAGATTACGCTCAAGCCGCGCGACCACCGCAAGGCTTACGTCACCGAGATCGTCGACCGCCTGCAGAAGGGCATCGCCGGCGTGCCCGGCATGACCGTCTACTTCCAGCCGGTGCAGGACATCCAGATCAGCACGCGCACCAGCCGCGCCCAGTTCCAGTACACCCTGATGGGCTCGAGCGCCGAGGAGGTCGCCAAGTGGGCGGGCCTGCTGGTCGACAAGCTGCGCAACGTCGCCGTGCTGCGCGAGGTCGCCTCCGAGACCCAGGACGGCGGCCTGCGCGCGTTCGTCAAGGTCGACCGCGAGACCGCGGGCCGGCTCGGCGTGTCGATGCAGGCCATCAACGACGCCCTCAACGACGCCTTCGGGCAGCGCCAGATCTCGACCATCTACGCCCAGGCCAACCAGTACCGCGTCGTGCTCGAGGCGATGGACAAGTACCAGAGCGACCCGTCCGCGCTGTCGCGCGTCTACGTGCCGTCGAGCAACGGCGCGCAGGTGCCGCTCTCCTCGCTCGCCACCATCGAGCGCCGCACGGCGCCTCTCGTCATCCAGCACCAGGACCAGTTCCCGGCGGTGACGTTGAGCTTCAACCTCGCCCCCGGCGCCTCGCTCAGCGACGCGGTGGAGGCGATCGCCGCGGCCGAGCGCGAGATCGGCATGCCGACCACGGTCACCGGCACCTTCTCGGGCGACGCCTTGGAGTTCACCCGCTCGCTCGCCACCCAGCCCTGGCTCATCCTGGCCGCCGTCGTCACCATCTACATCGTGCTGGGCGTGCTCTACGAGAGCTTCGTCCATCCCTTCACGATCCTCACCACGCTGCCCTCGGCCGGCATCGGCGCCCTGCTCGCCCTCATGTACGTGGGCATGGACTTCTCGTTCGTGGCGCTGATCGGCATCGTGCTGTTGATGGGCATCGTCAAGAAGAACGCGATCATGATGATCGACTTCGCCCTCGATGCCGAGCGCACGCGCGGCCTCTCACCGCGCGAGTCGATCGTGGAGGCCTCGCTGCTCCGCTTCCGTCCGATCATGATGACCACGCTCGCCGCACTCTTCGGCGCGCTGCCGCTGGCCCTCGAGCAGGGCACCGGGTCGGAGATCAGGAACCCGCTCGGCGTCACCATCGTCGGCGGCCTGCTCCTGAGCCAGCTGCTCACGCTCTACACCACGCCCGTGATCTACCTCGCCATGGAGCGCGTGCGCGCCCGCCTGGCGCCGGCGAGCTACGACCGCCCGCCGGAGCCCGGGCTTCCCCGGCCTGCGGAGTAGGCGATGAGCGTCTCGCGGCCCTTCATCGAGCGGCCGATCGGCACCACGCTGCTCGCGATCGGCCTCTTCCTCGCGGGCATCGTCGCCTATTTCAACCTGCCGGTGGCGAGCCTGCCGGTGGTGGAGTTCCCCACCATCCGGGTCACGGCCACCCTCCCCGGCGGCGACCCGGAGACCATGGCCTCGCGCGTCGCCGCACCGCTCGAGCGCCGGCTGGGCGAGATCCCCGGCGTCCGGGAGCTGACCTCCACCAACGCGATGGGCGTCTCGCGCATCACCATCCAGTTCGATCCGTCGCGCAGCATCGTCGGCGCCGCCCAGGACGTGCAGGCCGCCATCAATGCCGCCGTCGTCGACCTGCCGCCCGACATGCCCTCTCCGCCCAGCTTCAGGAAGTCCAATCCGGCGGCGGCACCGGTCCTGATCCTGGCGCTCACGTCCAAGACCATCCCGCCCGACAAGATCTACGACATCGCCGACACCATCATCGTGCAGCGGCTCTCCCAGGTCGAGGGCGTGGCGGAGGTCACGGCCGCCGGTGCCGAGCAGCCCGCCATCCGGGTCAGCGTCAACCCGATGCTGCTGTCCACGATGGGGCTCAGCATCGATGACGTGCGCTCGGCCATCGTGAAGGCCAATGCGCTCGCCCCGCTCGGCTTCATCGAGGGGGCCAAGCAGGCGATCGCGATCGAGTCGAACTCGCAGCTCGGCATGGACGTCGAGGCCTACAAGAGGGTGGTCGTCAAGACCGTGAAGGGCGAGGTGGTGCGCCTGGGCGCGGTCGCCGAGGTCAAGCAGGCGACGCGCAACGCCAGGTCCTCGGCCATGTTCAACAACCAGCCGGCGATCCTGCTCACCATCACCAAGACCGCCGAAGCCAACGTCGTCGAGACCGTCGACCGCATCAAGGCCCTGATCCCGACGCTCCAGCGCCTTATCCCCGAGGGCATCGACATCTCGATCCTCTCGGACCGCACCACGACGCTGCGCGCCAGCATCCACGACATGCAGATGACGCTGGGGCTTTCTATCGTCCTCGTGATGCTCGTCGTCTACCTTTTCCTGCGGCGCTCGACGCCCACGATCGCCGCGGGCATCACCGTTCCCCTGTCGCTCGCCGGCACCTGCGCCGCCATGTGGGCGGCCGGGTTCTCCGTCAACAACCTCACCTTGATGGCGCTCGCGGTATCGGTCGGCTTCGTCGTCGACGACGCCATCGTCATGATCGAGAACATGTTCCGCAATCTGGAGCGGGGCATGGCACCGCTGCGCGCCGCGCTCGAAGGCGCGCGCCAGATCGGCTTCACCGTGATCGCCATCAGCGTGTCGCTGATCGCCGCCTTCATCCCGCTCCTGTTCGCCTCCGACACCACCGGACGCCTGCTGCGCGAGTTCTCCGTGACACTGGCGTTCGCCGTGGTCGTCTCCACGGTGGTCTCCCTCACCGTCACGCCCATGATCTGCGCGCATTTCGTGCGCTCGGGCGCCGCCCCGACCACCAGACCGATCGACCGCATCGTGGAAGGCCTCATGGGCTGGGCCGCGCGCGGCTACGCGCGCACGCTGGACATCGCGCTCCGCTTCCGCTTCCTGACGATGCTCGTCATGCTGGCGACGGTCGCCGCCACGGTGAACCTCTACATCAAGACGCCGAAGGGGACCTTCCCCCAGGACGACACCGGCCTCGTCATCGTCTCCACCAGTGCGTCCCCCGACATCTCCTACGAGGCGATGGCGAAGCTGCAGAAGGAGGCGCTCGAGATCGTCCTCGCCGATCCGGCGGTCGCGGGCGTCGGCTCCTCCGTCGGCGGCGGCTCGGGCTGGAACCCCTCGGGCAACCAGGGGCGCATGTTCATCAGCCTGAAGCCGCTCGCCGAGCGCGACGGCCTCACGACGCAGCGCGTGGTCGACCGCCTCCGCCGTTCGGTCGCCGGCGTCGAGGGCCTGTTCGTATCGTTCTACCCCGCGCGTGACATCCGCGTGGGCGGCCGGCAGGGGCGCGCGCAGTACCAGTTCACCTTCTGGAGCCCGGACTTCGACGAGCTCTACGAGTGGGTGCCGAAGATGGTCGAGCGGCTGAAGGAGGTGCCGGGGCTCACCGACGTCTCGATGGATCGCGAGATCGGCGGGCTGCAGGCCGCTGTCAACGTCGACCGCCGGACCGCAGCGCGGCTCGGCGTCAAGGTGCAGGACATCGGTGCCGCCCTCAACAACGCGTTCGCCCAGCGCCAGGTGTCGATCATCTACACCGAGCGCAACCAGTACCGGGTGGTGCTGGAGGTCGATCCGCGCTATCAGCGCGACCCGTCCGACCTCGAGCGCATCTTCGTGCCCGGCCGCGACGGCGTGCAGGTGCCGCTCTCCAGCCTCGTCAAGATCACCCGCACGCTGGCCCCCCTGGTGGTGAACCACCAGGGCCCGTTCCCGGCGGTGACCATCAACTACGGGCTGATCGAGGGCATGCTGCTCGCCGACGCCCAGGACGCCATCCGCAAGGCCATCGACGAGCTCAGGATGCCGGACTCCATCCGCGCCGAGGCCGCCGGCGATGCCCGCGCGTTCGAGCAGCAGAGCCGGATGCAGGCGGTGCTCATCATCGCCGCCCTCATCGCCGTCTATATCGTGCTCGGCGTGCTCTACGAGAGCCTGGCGCACCCGCTGACCATCATCTCGACCTTGCCGGCTGCCGGGCTCGGCGCGCTGGTAGCGCTGAGGCTGTGGGGCATGGAGCTCACCGTCATCGCCTTCATCGGCATCATTCTGCTGATCGGCATCGTCAAGAAGAACGGCATCATGCTGGTGGACTTCGCGCTGGAGGCGGAGCGCGAGCGCGGCCTCTCCGCGGCCCACGCCATCCGCGAGGCGTGCATCGCCCGCTTCCGGCCCATCATGATGACGACGTTTGCGGCCCTCCTCGGCGCCGTTCCGCTCGCCATCGCCGTGGGACCGGGCTCGGAGATGCGCCGGCCGCTCGGCATCACCATCATCGGCGGCCTGATCGTCTCCCAGGTCCTCACCCTCTACACCACGCCCGTCATCTATCTGATGCTCGACCGCCTGCACCGGCGGCTCGGACGCAGGCGCGAGGCGGCAGCCCCGCTCTCCCCGCTTGCCGGGTAGTGCCGCCACAGCTCGGGGTGCATGCGTCCGCCGGAGGCCGCGGATCGGGACCGACGGACTCCCGGCGGTGGAGCACCCGCGCCGGGCCCGGCGCACCCGGACATTCTGTCGGAGGCTGCCGAAAGCGGCCACAAAGCTGCCAAGGTCGCGGCCCACCAAGCCTCCCGGCTGGTAGCCGTCTGCCGGGGGCATTCGAGCCTCCGAGGTGAAGCGGGGGCATTGCATGCGGGCTTGGACACGAGGCGCAGCGCTCATTGCGCTCATTGCGCCCCTTGCGCTCGCGTTCTGCCTGCCCCCCGCAACCGCTCCGGCGCAGGCCGAGGAGCTCCTCGTGATGCCCTTCGCCTGCGAGATGAGGGGCGGACGGCCGCGGCTCTCACCGGGGCCCGAGCGGGGATACCCCATCATCGGTGGGCGCGAGGAGCGCACCTTCAAAGCCTGCTCGCCCGCCAACCCCGGCCTGTGCCGACAGTGGACAGTCTACCGCTTCGACCTCGATTGCGACGGCGAGCGCGTGTCGTGGGTGGAGGTCGTCGCCGCGGCCAGCGTATCGCGCCGCCTCGCCAGGCTGGTGGACGGTCGCCTCGAGGTTCGCATGCATCCCCGCTGGAACCTGCCGCACGACGACCCGTGCGCCTACGACTCCGGCGACGACCCCTTTGGCGACCGGCCCAGGCGGCGCCGCTGCGCCGAGCGCCTGGCGAGAATGCCGCCGGCGGTGGTGGAGATGCCCCGGGGATTTGCACCGAAGCTGGGCATCGATGCGATCTTCGTGGGAGCGCGTTTCGCGAAGGCGCCTCCGCGCGAGCCGCCGCCGGAGGACGTGGACGCCGGCGCGGAGCAGTCGCAACCCGACCCGAGCGCCGAGCCGCCACCGTCCAAGCCGGCGGGCGAGGCGACGGCCAAGCGGACTCCGCCGGAGGCGGCGCCTCCGCCCCCGCCCACACCCCCGGCCCGGGGGGACCAGGAGGCGCATGCCAAGGCGAAGCCGCCTGCACCGCCACCGCCGCCGCCCGCGAAGGAGCCGGCAACGCAAAAAGAGGTCGCGGCCCTGAGCCCGCCGGCCACCAATCCGCCGCCCGCGAGCCCGCCGCCGCCCCCGTCCAGCACTCCGCCCCCACCCGGCACGCCGCCGGCGCCGAAGGAGGCGACGGCTCAAAGTCCGCCCCCCCAGGCTCCACTGCCCAAGAGCCCGCCACAGCCCGAGACCAAGCCGGCTGCCAAGGCTGCGCCCGCTCCTCCGGAGCCGAAGCGCGAGGCTCCTGCGCAGCCCCCGCCGCCCGTCGAGGCGCCGGAGCGGGCGGACAAGGGGGCCTGGCCCTCGCTGCTCGGCTTCACCGCCCTGCGCACGCCGGCCATGGGCGTCATTGTCGCCTTCACGGGCCTGACCTTGGGGCTGCTCATCGCCTTCGCGGCGGCGCGCCGGCGCGAGCGCCTGCAGCACGCCGCCGGCACGCGCCAGCGCACGCGGAGCGCGCCGCGCCTCGGCTTCGACGACAGCAGCGGTACGGGGGGCGCAGACACGCCGCTCGGCCCGCCACTCGAGCGGATTCCGGGAGCGAGCGCGGCCGATGCCGCCCTCGCCGCCTGGGGCAGCCGCGTGCCGCAAACGCGCAAGGAGGCCATCCAGGCGCTGGGCATCGGCGCCCGGCGCGGCAGCACCGATGTCGCCGCCGTCAAGCGGATCGTCGACGCCCTGCGCAGGCACTGGCACCCCGACCGGGCCACGGACGAGGCCGACCGGGGGCTGCGCGAGCAGCGCTCCAAGCAGATCAACGCCGCATGGGACCTGCTGCAGGGCGAACGCGCCGACGCCTGACGCCGGGCCCGGAAGACGCCGACCGGGAACCCGGTGGCCTTGTACATCCCCGCCCCAGCCCCCCGGCGGAAGCGGAGTTGCACCTGCTCTGCGAATTCCTCGCTGGGAGGCCTCAGTTTTGCCGACTCGCGGCCGGGGTCCCCAGGTACCGGCCCGCTCCGCCAGGCCGCCAGCGGCCCTCCGGAGCGCCGGGAAACGCCATCCTGGAGGCGCCCTCCCGCCCGCCGGTCCCCCATGCCGGGTTGCATGGCGCAGGGGGGTGGATCGGGGCCGCTGGCAGTCCCCGCCACCGGGCATGCGCGACCGGGTTGTGAATGCGACATGCCGGGCGGCGCGCTGCCGCGCCAACCCGGCCTGCTCCGCCACGCTCCTACTCCGCGGCTTCGGCCTGGTAGTCGAGGGGCAGCCCGAGCTCGCTCCACAAGGTCGACAGCGCCGCGACCAGCCGGTCCATATCGGCATCGCTGTGCTGGGGCTGGGGCGTGATGCGCAGCCGCTCGGTGGAGCGCGGGACGGTCGGATAGTTGATCGGTTGCACATAGATCGCGAAGCGATCGAGCAGCGCGTCGGTGATGCGCTTGGTGAGGACCGGGTCGCCCACCAGGATCGGCACGATGTGGCTCGGGTTCTCCATCACCGGTAGGCCGGCGGCCCGCAGACGCGCCTTGAGCACGCACGCGCGTTCCTGATGGCGCTCGCGCTCCGCGCCCGAAGCCTTCAGGTGCCGGATGCTGGCGGTAGCGCCGGCGGCGATCGCGGGCGGCAGTGAGGTGGTAAAGATGAAGCCCGGTGCATAGGAGCGGATGGCGTCGCACAGGTCGCGTCCGCCGGCGATGTAGCCGCCCATGATGCCGAAGCCCTTGGCCAGGGTGCCGTTGACGATGTCGACACGGTGCATGACGCCCTGGCGCTCGGCGAGACCGCCGCCGCGCGGGCCGTAGAGGCCCACGGCGTGCACCTCGTCGAGGTAGGTGAGCGCACGGTACTTGTCGGCGAGGTCGCAGATCGCCCCGATCGGGGCCATCAGCCCGTCCATGGAGTAGCACGACTCGAACGCGATCACCTTCGGCCGCCCGCGGTCGACGGCCTTGAGCTTCGCCTCGAGGTCGGCCAGATCGTTATTGCGCCAGATCACCTTCTCGCCGCCGCCGTTGCAGATGCCTGCAATCATCGAGGCGTGGTTGTTGGCGTCGGAGAAGATCACGAGCCCGGGCAGCAGCTTGCGCAGGGTCGTGAGCGTGGTGTCGTTGGCGACGTAGGCCGACGTGAAGAGGAGGGCCGCCTCCTTGGCGTGCAGATCGGCGAGCTCGGCCTCCAGCTCGACGTGATAGTGCGTGGTGCCCGATATGTTGCGGGTGCCGCCCGAGCCGGCGCCGGCCGAGTCGATCGCCGCGTGCATCGCCGCCAGCACGACCGGGTGCTGGCCCATGCCGAGGTAGTCGTTGGAGCACCACACGGTGATCGGGCGCTGGTTGCCGTCCCGGTAGTGGTGCGCCGCAGGAAAGTACCCCCGCTCCCGCCTGATGTCGGCGAAGACCCGATAGCGGCCTTCGTCCTTCAACGCCTGCAAGGCGCCGGCAAATGCCTTCGCGTAGTCCATCAGCTCACCCTCGCCACGCGGGGCGGACACGTCGCCGCTTCCCTGGATGCATTCTAAACAACGATCGCACTCCGGCAAAGGGGACCAATGGTCCGTACGATCGGCCGTGAAAGCTCGAATTTCGGAGCACATGCCACGTCACCCCCCTGTTGGGTCCGCGATATGAGGTCGCACGATGCAACCCGATGGAGACCGAGGCTGCTGTCGCGAGGGGCCGCCGCGCCCTCGAGTCCGGCCGGCGGCCCAAGGCCCTGCACCGGGGCCCGGACGGCTACGACGTCCTCCGCCCGGGCTGGACCACGTCCCCGCGCAGGGGTCCGAGAATGCCGAGGAGCTCGCGCTGCTCGCGCTGCCCGACCCCGAACTTGTCGAGCGAGACGACGAGGTCCTGCACCAGCGCATCGAAATCGGCGTTGCGGATGCTCAGGCCACGGTGTGCCTCGCGCATGCTGCGGCCTTGGTACCTGCAGGGCCCGCCGGTGGCGGCGCAGATCTGCTGCACGAGCAGGCGCTTGAGGCGCGGGATGTCGGTGTTGGCGAAGAAGCGGTTGATGCGCTTGTCGCGCGCGACGTTGCCGACGAAGTCGTTGACGACCAGCACGATCGCCTGGCGCCCGCCGAGGCGCTGATAGAGCGATCTCTGGTGGTAGAAGGTGGCATGGGCGACCGTCGTCGTCACGACGAGGCCGAGCAGGATCAGTCCGGCTAGGCGCATGCGGCGCATGGGGTGTCTCCCTTCGCTAGGATCCAGGTTCGGAGGCGCTCGCGCCCGCTGCCGCCACAACCTGAGCCGGGGCGGGCCGAAGCGAACGGCGAGCAGGATCAGGTACGAAGGGAGCCGCGCACTGGAGGCATCACGCACCTCTCAACTCGCCGTGATGCCGATCGCCCTGCGCGCCATTGCGCAGGACAACCACCTCCACCCGTCATCCGGAAGCCGAGCCCCGCAGGGGCGAGGCTATCCGGGACCTCGGCGAACGGGTCGAGCCTCGCCTTCCGAGGTCCCGGTTCGGAGCGCTGCTCGCCGATGGCTCGCATCACTCCGGCCGGGATGACGGGTATTACGGGCCCGTGCCACCCAGCAGCTTGATGTTCAGCCTGCCGCCGGTGAAGAGCATGTCGTCGAGGGCCTCGTGGAGATCGGCGCTCGCAACCTGCCCGCAGCCATTGCGTGCGATGCTGGCCTGGGCACAACGCCGCATCATCTCCTTGATGAAAGCGGCGCTGACGCCTTGCGTACGTTCGATGGCATCGCCGGCAACCGCGGGATCGATCGTCATTCCCTGGCCGTAGAGCCGAACGAGCTTGCCACGACAGGCCGCGTCGGGCAGCGGTACCTCGATGGCCTGATCGACGCGGCCCGGCCGGCCGGCGAGGGCTTCCTCGAGCTGCTCGGGCCGGTTGGTCGTCAGCACGAATATGATGTCGGCGTCCTCCTTGAGCCCATCCATCTCGTTGAGGAGCTTGTTCAGGAGCGATTCCTCGCACGGCCCATCCATCCGCTCGCGGTCGCGCCCGATCAGGTCGACGTCCTCGATCACGACGAGGGCTGGCTGCAGCAGGCGGGCAAGGCTCATGTATTCCCCGAGGAGGCCCATCTGCTCGGCCGTGATGATGAGCGTGGTGTGACCCCGCAGGTTGCTCGCCAGATACTTGATCGTGTGCGTCTTGCCCGTACCGGGAGGCCCGTAGAGCAGAATGCCCTTGCGCGTCGGCTGGCCGAGCCGGCGCAGCGCGTCGCGGCTGCCCACGAACCTCAGCACGTTGCGGTCGAGCAGCTCCAGCGTCGCCGCCGGCAGGATCACCTCGTCGCGCGCCACCGGCTGCAGCCGATGCACCGTCACGCCCTTGGCGCGACCGCGATAGTCGATGTCGGGGTCGAGCGACAGGACCTTGCCGCGATAGGACCGCGCCGCGTTGACGGCCGCTTCGATCTCCGCGAAGACCGCGGCGGCAAGGGCAGTGCCGGCCTCACCCGCGGGCGCGGCGACCTCGACCCTGAGGCCTGCCTCCGTGCGGAACTCGCGATGGAAGGAGAGCACCACGGCGTAGCGCAGGTCACCGGCGCGGCAGAGCCACAGGCCGTTCTCGAGGCATCGCGCCGGGCGATCCTCCCCCACGTCCACGTCCAGGTACTGTGCCGGCGCGACCGTCGGTGCATATTCTCCGCCATCGGTGAGCGCCGCGAAGGTGATGGTCTCGTAGCGGTGCCGCTCGAAGATGCCGAGGAAGCGCACGGCGGATCGCGCCATCAGCCGGTCGAGCGCAACCTGTGCGTCGGCGCGCATATGGCCGGGGAACTGGCGCGTGCTGGTTTGAAGCTGGTCGTGCGCAACGCCGGCGAAGTACCAGGCCAGGACCTCACGGATGTACCTGAACGGCCTGCCCTCCGCAGCCGCGGCCATACGGCCGGTTCCGGCCAGGATGCAGGCGTCGCAGAGGTATCCCGCCGGGCCGGGATAGACGAGCCTCACCTCGGCGCCGGGCCTGTCGCACACCGCGCAGCGATCGCCCTCCGATGCGAGCGCGCCACGGCCCGGCTGGGGGCCGACCCGGAGCGGGTAGCCGCTCTCCTCGATGCGCCTTTGCGCGACACGGACGAGGGCGTCGGCGACCTCCTCGGGATAGCTGCCGCATCTGGCCGACCCCTGCGCGCTCACACGGGCGGCGAATGCCCCTGCGTCCTCCTCGGAGAACGCGAACACCGACCGCAGGAGATCGACGACGAACGGATAGGGCGTCGTCTCGTCGTCGTGAAAGACGATGCCGATATTGCCGGCCCCGCCCGGGATGTCCCGCATGTCCATCCGCCTCCCTTGCACGGGCGCACAGGAAGCAGCAATTCGGCGCGAATTCGTGGCAACGCGCCGGTTTCCCAGCTCGGGAGCGTCGGGCGAAGACCGGCGGCCGTCAATACGCGCCGGCCTGATGCCCGATGCCGTCCTTGAGATAGATGTCGCGCCGGAAGTGCACGGCCCCGTCGGGCGTGGCCCAGGCCGTGACGTAGGCGAAGTAGAGGGGGATCGCGCGCTTCAGCTTCACGTCGCGGCGCTCGCCCGATTCCTTCATCTGGCGCACGTGCTCGAGCTTCCAGCCCTGCTCGGACACGATCCACGCCACCAGCGACTCGATGCCGGCGATGCGCACGCAGCCCGAGCTTGCCGCACGGAAGTTGCGCCCGAACAGCGACGGCTTCGGCGTGTCGTGCATGTAGACGGAGTGCCCGTTGGGGAAGTTGATCTTGACAAAGCCCAGCGGGTTCTCCGGCCCAGGCTGCTGCCGGTAGACCAGGCCCTTCGCCTCCGGCCCGTCCCAGTTGACCTTTCTGGGCTCCAGCTTGCGGCCGCCGGAGTAGGCATCGATCTTGAACTTGACGAGCACGCTCTCGCCGCGGCGCGCCAGCTTCTGCCCGGTGGGGATCAGGTCCTCGTTGACCACGGTCGGCGGCAGGTGCCACACCGCGTTGAAGTTGAGCTCCTGGATCGACGACTTGAGGAGCGGCGTCGCCCGGTCGATCTTGCCGACGATGCCGGCGTGGCGCGATACGACGGCACCGTTCTCCACCGCCTCGACCTGCGCCGCCGGGATGTTGACCGCCACGTACTTGGCGGGCGTCTTGGCGAGCTCGGTGAGGCGGCCGAGATTGGTGCGCAGCTGCTTGAGACGCGAGGCTGCCGGCACGTTCATGGCGCCGGCCGTGGCCTTGTCGACGACACCGGTCGGCGCCAGGCCGTTGGCGGTCTGGTAGCGGCGCACCGCCTGGTCGAGGTCGTAATCGAAGTACTCCGAGGTGGAGCCATCGTCCTGCAGCTCGCCCGAGAGACGCAGGCGCTGGCGCAGGACGACGACGGCGGGATGGGTGGTCGCATGCTCCAGCTTCACGTCGGGGAGCTTGCGCCAGCCGCCCCTGGCCACGATGGCGACGTAGCGGGAGATCGCCGCCTTGGTCGGGCCGAGGTTGGCTGCGCCGAGCGTGGGAACGCCCTTGGCGGGGTTCCTCTCCCAATCGCGGATGAACTCGCGCTCGCTGACGTCGAAGCCGCCACCGGTATAGCCGGGCCCGAGCGTCCGCATCCATGACTTGTCACCTTGCTGCGCGCCGGCCGGCCCGATCCACAGCATCGCCAGAGCGGCCGCCCCCGCCGCTCCGCCCAACAGTCGCATTGGCCGCATCTGTGAAACTTCCCGTTGATTCCGCGAGACCGGCGCAACCTGCGGCATCGGGCGCGGGCTGAGAAGCCCCAAACCGGTGGAGATCAGCCTGTCGGGGATCGAGAGTGGCACGCAGGACACGTGCCGGAGCGGCTCCCGCCCCGGCGATGAGCAACCGTTACAGTGCCCTGAGAGCGAATCGGAGCGTGTCGAAGCCGCAGTTGTACATGAATACCGGCCAGCCGCTGTCCGGAACGCGCTCACAGCGTTTCAGGCAACGGGAACGGACCGGCGAGGCGCGAAACGTCCTCGCCGCGCGACCAGCCGACCAGAACCGGAACGGCCGACACCGGGATATCGATCTCGAGCGGCTCTTCTCCTGGGCTCTCGATGCGCAGGACGGCGCCACTCTCCCACCCCCAGCGCATCTGCTTTATGCGCTTGGTGCCCTTCTTCCCGGTGTCGACGAAGCGCGGCCGCGGGTTTGGACCATAGGCCCAGACCTCACGGCTCTCCTTATCGCGCAGGAGCACCTCGTTCGCGGTCGTGCAGGCAACCGCGAGCTGCCGGCCAACGAACTCGACTCCCACGCCCCCGACTGCAGCAAAGGCCAAGCTGGCCGCTTCCACCGTCTTTTGCCCCTTGCTCTTCTTCGGTATCGTGACGGCCTCCCACGCGGCTGTCACGCGCGCGCCTGCGGGCATCTCGAAAAGTCGATCCAGGTTGGCACGGGAGTGGGCCGCGAGCCCGCCGGCCCGTTTGATCTGCACGCCGCGGTAGATGAACCAGCCGTACGCGACCACAACCCCGAACGCCGGGATCAGGTATTCCCAGGACAGGTAGTCGCCAAAGCCACTCATGTCTTCCTCCCATGATGACTTTGTTGCTCCGCACGCTCCCCATACGATTGCGCCCGAATTTTGGATCGCACGCTGCACACGAGTTGCGATTCCGTTCGCCGGGCAACCTTGGCCGTACAGGGTGGCCTTCGCGGCCCGGTCGCCAGCTCCGCCACGCTGTCGGGAATGGAGCGACCTACTGCGCCGCGTCGAGCGCGAACTGCAGCTCGGCGAGGCGCGCATAGAGGCCGCCCTTGCGCAGGAGCTCGGCGTGGCGGCCCTCCTCGACGATCTCGCCCTTGTCGAGGACAAGAATGCGGCTGGCCCGCTGCACGGTGGCGAGCCGATGCGCGATCACGATGGTGGTGCGCGCCTCCATGATGCGCCCGAGTGCCCGCTGCACGGCGGCCTCGCTCTCGGCGTCGAGCGCGCTCGTCGCCTCGTCGAGCAGGAGGATCGGGGCATCGCGCAGCACGGCGCGGGCGAGCGCGATGCGCTGGCGCTGGCCGCCCGACAGCGCAATGCCCCGCTCGCCCAGTCGGGTCGCGTAGCCTTCGGGGAGCGCGGCGATGAAGGCATCGGCCTGCGCCGCCGCAGCGGCCGCCTTCACGTCTGCGAGGCTTGCCTCGGGGGCCCCGTAGCGGATGTTCTCCATGAGCGTATCGTCGAACAGCGCCACCTCCTGCGGCACCAGGGCGAGGCGCGAGCGCAACTGGGCCGGATCGACCACGGCGACGGAGCATCCATCGACCGTGACCGTCCCCTGCTGCGGGTCGTAGAAGCGCAGGATCAGGTTGAAGATGGTGCTCTTGCCCGCGCCGGAGGGGCCCACGAGAGCCACTGTCTCGCCCGGCGCCACCTTGAAGCTCACGCCGCTGAGCGCCGACACGCCCGGGCGCGCGGGGTATTCGAAGCGCACGTCGCGGAACTCCACGGTGCCGAGCGCCGGCACCGGCATCGGCCTCGGATGCGCAGGCGCCGCAATCTGCGGTTGCACCGCCATCAGCTCCGCCAGCCGCTCGGCGGCGCCCGCCGCCTGCGCCAGCTCGCCCCAAACCTCGGCCAGCTCGGCGAGCGCGCCCGCAGCGAACACCGCGTAGAGGACGAACTGGCCGAGGCGGCCGCCGCTCATCTCACCGCCAACCACCATGCGCGCCCCGAACCACAGCACGGCAACGACGCTCGCCACCACCAGGAAGATGGCAATCGCCGTGAGCCCGGCGCGCGCCAGAAGGCGCGCCCGCGCCGCGCCGAAGGCACGCTCCACGGCGGCTGCGAAGCGGCGCGCGACCGCCGTCTCCTGGCCGAAGGCGACCATGGCGCGTACCGCTCCCAGATGGTCGGCGGCGTAGGCCGAGGCATCCGCCAGCCGGTCCTGGGCCGCGCGCGAGAGGCGCTGCACCGCACGCCCGTAAGCGAGCAGCGGAAAGACGATGGCGGGGATCGCCGCGAGAGCCAGTGCCGAGAGCGTCGGGCTCGTCACCAGCATCATGGTGAGCGCGCCCGCCAGCATGATGAGGTTGCGCAAGGCCTGACTGAGGGCCGAGCCCGCCGCCCCCTTGATCTGGGTGGTGTCGGCGGTGAGACGGCTCATCACCTCGCCGGAGTGCGTGGTCTCGTAGAAGGCCGGCCCCAGGGTGGCGAGATGGCCGAAGACCTCGCTCCTGAGGTCGGCCACGACCCGCTCGCCCAGCCAGTTGACTGCGTACATGCGGGCGGCACTCGCCACCGCGAGAACCAAGCCGATGGCGATCAGCGCCAGGAAATAGCCGTCTATGGCGCCGCCGCCGGCCCCGGCAAAGCCGAAGTCCACCATGCCGCGCACGGCCACCGGCACGGTGAGCATGGCGCCGGCGGAGGCGATGAGCGCCGCGAGCGCCATGAGCACCATGCCCGGACGACGCCAGATATAGGGCCACAGCGCCATCAGCGGGCGCAACTGGCGCCGGCCTGGCAGGTTGGCTCTCCCGTTGTGTTCGGCTTCCGACAAGCGAGGCCCTCGGATTCCCGCAGCCGGCGGAGAGTGCCGGCGCTTCGCCCATCCGACAAGCAGGTTTAGTGCCGCGCCGCCCGCAGGGCCACCCCGGCGGCTGCGACACGGCAACACTCCGGTCTGCGCTGCCCGGTACGCTCCTGCTCTTTATTTGGATCGGTCAGGAGCTTGCGGGCGCTGGCCAGGCCGGCCTTCTTTGAGCTACTTCAGTTCGCAGCGCCGAGCCAGTGCGGCCCCGCCTGGCGAAGGGCACTCGCGCGCATCGAGGCAGGGAGGACGGCATGACGTGTCGCATCGAGGCTCAGACGCTCAAGGCGTGGCTCTCCGACGGGGCCGAGATCGCCTTCCTCGACGTGCGCGAGCACGGCCAATACGGCGAAGGCCATCCGTTCTTTGCCGTGAGTCTCCCCTACAGTCGCTTCGAGCCGGGCCTGCCGGCGCTCGTCCCCAACCCGGCGGTGCGGCTCGCTCTGTGCGACGGCGGCGACGGCGTGGCCGAGCGCGCCGCCCGCAGGGCCGAGGCCTTGGGTTACAGCAACGTCGGCGTGCTGTCGGGCGGGGTGGAGAGCTGGCGGGGCGCCGGCTACACGCTCTATGCCGGCGTCAACGTGCCGAGCAAGACCTTCGGCGAGCTGGTCGAGCACGAAAGGCACACGCCGAGCGTCACGGCCGAGGGCCTGCAGGCCATGCGCACGGACGGCGAGAACCTGGCAATCGTGGACGGGCGCACCTTCGCCGAGTTCCAGAAGATGAGCATCCCCGGCGGGGTCTCCTGCGCCAACGGCGAGCTGGCGCTGCGCATCGGCGGCCTCGTGCCCGATCCCCAGACCAAGATCGTCGTCAACTGCGCCGGGCGCACGCGCTCCATCATCGGCGCCCAGACCTTGATCGATCTCGGCGTGCCCAACCCCGTCTATGCCCTGGAGAACGGCACCCAGGGCTGGTTCCTGGCCGGGTTGCAGCTCGATCACGGCGCCAGCCGGCGCCATGACGCGCCGCCCGCACCCGGCAGCCTCGGCGAGCTGAGGGCGCGCGCCCGTTCGCTCGCCGAGGCACACGGCGTCGCCTTCGTGAGCGCCGCCGAGGTCGCACGCTGGGTCGCCGACCGATCGCGCACCACCTACCTCCTCGATGTGCGCACGCCCGAGGAATTTGCCGCGCATTCCATTGCCGGTTTCACCCACGCGCCCGGCGGACAGCTCGTGCAGGCGACCGACCAATGGATCGGCACCAGAGGCGCGCGCATCGTCCTTCTGGACGCGGAGGAGGTGCGTGCGCCGATGACCGCGCAATGGCTGCGCCAGCAGGGACACGAGGCCTGCGTGCTCGAGGGCGGCATGGCCGCCGCGGCCGGATGCCCCTCCCCCTTGCGGGGAGGGGTTAGGGGTGGGGGGCCTTCCGCCACCATGGCACCGGACGAGGTCGCGGCGCGCTTGCGCGACGGCAGCGCTCGGATCATCGATCTGCGCCCGAGCATGAGCTACCGCAAGGAGCACATCGCCGGCGCCGTCTGGTCGATCCGGCCCAGGATTGCAGCCGCCATCGCGGACCCGGCGGTGCCGGTCGTGCTTGTTGCCGACGATCCGGGCGTGGCGGCGCTGGCGGCCATCGACCTGGCGGAAGCCGGCGTCCGCGAGGTGCGCCTCCTGGATGGCGGTCACGCGGCAGGACGCGCCGCCGGACTGCCGGTCGAGGCCACGCGGGGGACGCCCGGCGACGCCGAGTGCATCGACTTCCTGTTCTTCACCGCCGCGCGTCACGAGGGCGACGCAGACGCCGCGCGCCAGTATCTCGCCTGGGAGACCGCCCTCGTCGGCCAGCTCGACGCCCAGGAGCGTGCCGCGTTCAAGCTTTGATGCAGTGTCGACCCTCCGGGTCTGACACTATCCTACCGAGGTTGGTGCCTGGTGTCAGACCCGCAGGGTCTGACACCTACGCCGCCTTGATGTTGGAGCGCGTGACATGATCGAGATTCTTGCCCTCGATGCGGATCAGCTTCACCGGGGCTTCGCGGCGCGGGGAGTGCACGTCGCCCATATCGTAGAGGCGGGCATCGCCGGGGTGCATGGCGTAGGTCCTGACGGGCTCGACCAGCGTGGGCTCCGCGCCCGCGCCCTGCCGCACAACGCGCCAGTCGGTCATCTCGGTGACGCCGACCGCCTGCCCGTAGATGGCCCAGCTGGAGCCGTGGTCGTGCGGGGCACCGTTGGCCGGTCCGCCGTAGACGTGGCCGCAGATGCAGAAGCCGAGGTCCGGATCCTCGTAGAGCACCTCCCGGGGGTTGGCACCGGGCGCCCGCTCATCGAGGTGCTCCGCGACGAAGGCGCGGTCGGTGAGCGCCCGCGACACGAGCTCGCAGATCGTCTCCTTGGCGGGCCGGCCGGAGCCGCTCTGGAGAGTCTCGCGGATATCGGCGGCGAGCTGCGTCAACGTGTAGGGCATCGGTGCAATCCTCCGAACTGGCTGATGGCGCTCCCCGACGGAGCGACGGCTCGGCTGTGGCTCCCCCAGACTTGATCCGGGGTCCGTCCGCGATGATGGCCGCAGCTTAGCACACGGAGCGGGCCCCTCGCCCAGGCCGTTCCGGGAGCCATCCATGCGCGCCGGCCGGTTGTCCATCCACCCGGTTCCGTTTCATGCGGGCCGCTCCGAGTATGGGGTCAGATCCTAAGACTTGCGCCTCTCGGCAGCGCGCCTTCGTGCCCGATTGAGCGACCTGCTGGCGTGGGGCTTGCGCGCGGTCCACCGGGTCGCCTATCCCTCCTGGCGAATTGCAGTGGAGCGAACGGTCCGACCCCGGTCATGCGACAAAAGCCCAGAAAGACCACGCGCCGCGCGGCCACCGCGAGCGGCGAGGCGCGCCTAGGCGCCCTCACGATCCGCATCGACTTCGGCGCCTACGGCTACCTCGGCCCCGGCAAGATCACCCTGATGGAGCTGATCTCCAAGCATGGCTCGATCTCGGCGGCGGGCAAGGAGATGGGCATGTCCTACCGCCGCGCCTGGCTCCTGGTGGACGAGATCAACCACATCTTCCGCGAGCCGCTGGTGGAGACCCAGATGGGCGGCTCCGGCGGCGGCGGGGCGCGCCTGACGCGGCTCGGGCGCGACGTGGTGGGTCGCTACCGCGCCATCGAGGGCGCAGCCGCCACGGCCACCGCCGCCGACCTGCGCGCGCTGCGCGCCTCGCTGCCGGAGCGGCCCCTCGCGTAGGTTGGGTCTGCGCTCCGCTTGACCCAATCTACGGGCGCACGTGGGCGAGGAAATAGGCGAGGTCGGCGAAATCGGCGTCGCTGAGACCGCGCACGGACTCGGCCATCGCCGCCTGGGTGCCGACGCGCGTGCCCGCGCGATAATCCTGCAGGGCCCTGACGGTGTAGGCCTCGTGCTGACCGGCAAGGCGCGCCATCTGCTGACGGCCGGTGTAGTCCTCATTGTGGCAGCTGGCGCACTGGCGCCTGGCGGCCAGCTCCGCCCCGCGCTTGAAGCGCGCCTCCTCGATCGCGCCGGGCGCCGGCGGCGTCGGCGGCAGCTTGGAGACCCAGTCGGAGACGGCCTCCAGGTCGCGATCGCTGAGGCCCTTGGCGGCGAGATTCATCTCCTCGCTCTTGCGCCGGCCCTCCCGGTAGAAGAACAGCTGGTACATGACGAACAGCTTCGGCTGGCCGCCGATGTGGGGGATCTTCGGGTCTTGCGATCGGCCATCGGCGCCGTGGCACGTCACGCACTGCGCGATCCGCTCCTCGAGCGATTGCGCCGAGGCTGCCTGCAGCGTGGCCACCAGCAGGACGGCGAGCGCGAAGGCGGCAAGCCGCCGAGAGCACCCGCGCGCCGCAAGCGCCGCCCGGTCCCCTCTCCCCGCTCGCGGGGAGAGGGCTAGGGTGAGGGGCAGCCCCAGACGAAACCCCATCCGCGGGGAGCCTCGGATCATGCTCAAGGCGCGCCTGCTCACCATCGCGGCTCCACGCCGACAGGTCGGCGCCCTGGGCTGCCCCTCACCCCGACCCTCTCCCCGTCGCCCTCGGACCCCTATGGCCAGCGCTATTCTCTTGGATGGCCGAGGACGACGGGGAGAGGGAGACCGCGCTAGCGGCCGCCATACGAGACGCGGTAGAGCGCACCGTTGTGGTCGTCCGAGACCAGCACCGATCCGTCGGGCAGCGTGAGCAGATCGACGGGCCGGCCCAGGTACTCGTTGTCCTTTACCCAGCCCGTGATGAAGGGCTCGGTGTGGACGACGCGGCTCTGGGCGTCGAGGTAGGCGACCGACACGTCCGCGAACTTCTTGGTGCGGTTCCACGGCCCGTGGCGGGCGATCAGGATCGCGCCGCGGTACTTCGCGGGGAACATCCTGCCGTTGTAGAACTGCATGCCGAGCGGAGCTGCATGCGGCCCCAGCGTCACCGCCGGCTTCACGAAGTCGTCGCACGACTTGCCCCAGCCGAACTCCGAGTCCCTCAGAATGCCGGAGTGGCAGTAGGGGAAGCCGAAGTGGTCCTTGCCGGGGTTCTTGAGGACGTTGAGCTCGTCGAGCGGCATGTCCTCCGACAGCCAGTCGCGCTGGTTGTCGGTGAACCACAGCTCCTTGGTCCTGGGGTGGAAATCGAAGCCCACAGTGTTGCGCACGCCGCGCGCCACGATCTCCATGCCGCTGCCGTCGGCATTGATGCGGAAGATCTGGGCGTACTTCTCGGGATCGGGCTCGCAGATGTTGCACGGGGCGCCCACCGGCACGTAGAGCTTGCCGTCGGGCCCGAACCTCAGGAACTTCCAGCCGTGCGGGATGTCGCCGGGCAGCTTATCGTAGAGCACGACAGGCGCCGGCGGGCTGTCGAGGTTGTCCTCGATCTTGTCGTAGCGGGTGATCTGCTTGGGCGTCGCCACGTAGAGCGACCCGTCGCGGAACTCGATGCCGCTCGGCAGCTCGAGCCCGGAGAGGACGGTCTTGACCTCGCGCTTGCCGCCCTTCTCGGTGATCGCGTAGATCTTGCCGGCGACGAACAGCGAGCTGACGAACAGCGTGCCCTTGTCGCCGCGGCGGATCGCGCGCGCATCGAGGAGTCCCGGCTGGTAGACCTCGACCTTGAAGCCCGGCGGCGCCGTGAGCTTCGGCAGCTTGTCCGGTGAGGTCGGAATGGGCGGGGCGGCCACAGGCGCCATCTTGGCGCCGGCGCCTTCCTTGGGCCGGCCCTTGGCCCAGAACGGCTCCTCCTCCGTCTTCTCCTGCGCCCACGCCGCGCCCGCGGCGAGGAGACAGGCGGCGAGCAGCGACGCGGCGAAGAGACCGCGCTTTGCCGGATTGCGCATGACGTTTCCTCCTCTATCAGCCGTGATCCGAATACGTGCGGCCCCGCACCGTTCGGCAGGTGTCGTCCAACAGAGATCGGAGGGTATGCCCCTCGTCAGCTTTTCCGGCGAGGTTAGTCCCCCCCTTCGAGCAATGGCAAGCGCGTTCGCGGCGACTTGAGAGAGGGCCGCGTGGGCGCCAATGCGGCGAGGCCGCATTGCACCAACGCGGCCTCCTACCGGCCGGGGCGTTCTGCGGCGACACTGCTCGGCGCGAGCGGGCTGGACGCCCGTTGCGCCCTACTGGAGACACAGGCGGTTGAAGGCGGCGCACTTGGGCAGCGGGCCGGTCTTCGACAGGATGAACTGGTAGTGGCTGTCGGGCCCGCGATCGAAGAAGTCGACCGACCTGAAGCCCAGCGTCCTTGCCCGCTCGAGGACCGCGCCCTTGGTCACGGCGCTCTGGACGAAATCGCGCGACAGATTGCCGAAGAACATCAGCGTCGGGGTCGGGCCCGCCTGCCCTTCGTAGGCCAGCACGCCCACGCCGATCCCGTTCGAGGCCAGGATCTTCTCCAGCCCGCGCGCATACTCCTGACGCTCGTGGCGCTGGGCCTGCTCCTCCGTGTCGCGGTGCTTGGGTTTCGCTTCGCCGGCCGGGGTCTTGGCCTCGCCCGTCGGGGGCATCCTGGAGGGGTCGGGCTGCGAGAGCAGTCGCGCCTCCCGTATCGGCTCCTCCACCTTGGTCTCGGCAGCGAAGTTCATGTCGTACGCCCCGTCTGCCTTTTCGTCGGTGGCACAGCCGGCCAGGAAGAGGAGCAAGACGAGCGGGGCTGCGCAAGCGTGCTTCATCGTCGGTTCCCTGCAACCTACGCGGCACACGATGTCTGATAGCGGACAGCTACGCGATTCCCTCACGGGAGGTGTCGCGCCGATGCAACAGGCTCACAGCCGGCCCACACGTCGCGACCTACGCGTTGAGCAGCAGGACCACGCCCGCCACGATCAGGGCGATGCCCAGCGCCTCGCGCGAGGCCAGCGTCTGCTTGAAGAGGTTGCGCGACACGACCTGGGCAAAGAGGATCTCGACCAGCGCCAGGGTGCGCACCTTGGCCGCGGTCTCGAGCGCGAAGGCGAGGAACCACATCTGCGAGGCGAAGGCGCCGGTGAAGCCGGCGAGCATCGAGGGGCGCCACAGGCCGAGGATCGCCATCAGGGTCTTGCGGTCGAAGAGGTAGAGCCAGGCCGAGAGCAGGGCGGTCTGGATGAAGAGGCCCGCCGCCAGGGTGGTCGTGGCGGCCACAACGAAGCTCTGGGCGTCGAGCGCGCGGATGCCGCCGCGGAAGCCGATCGCGGCGATGGCGAACATGGCGCCGGAGGCGATGCCGAGCAGCGCCGGCTTCCAGGTGAAGGCCTCCCCGCCGGTGCTGCGCGGCCAGGACACCAGCAGCACCCCTGCAGTGGCGATGGCGATGGCTGTCGCGACACCCAGCGTCACATGGTCGCCCAGGAAAGCGAGGCCGAACACCGCCACCTGCATGGCCTCGGTCTTGGAGTAGGCGGTGATGACCACGAACGAGCGCTCGCGCATGGCAGCCAGCAGCAGCGCAGTGGCGCCGATCTGAGCCAGCGCCGCAACCACCGTCCAGGTCAGCAAGGCCCCGTTGAGCCGCGGCAGCGGCGTCCCCGCGGCGGCGAGCACGAGGAGCAGGAAGGCGAGGGCGAACGGCAGTCCGAAGAGGAATCGCACATGCGTGGCGCCGGCCGTGCCGAGCGAGGTTGTCAGCTCCTTCTGCTGGGCGTTGCGCAGCACCTGGGCGCCGGCGGCAACGACCGTGAAGATGGCCCACAGGCCCGGCATGGCTGGCTCCCCCTTACCCCGACGGGGCAATGCCTTAGCAGGCTGCGGGCGGTGACCGCAAAGAAAACCACCCGTCATGTATGGACGGCGCGATGCGAGCCGCAGGCGAGCAGCGCTCCGATCCGGGACCTCGCGAGGCAGGCTCCGACTCGTTCCGGGAGGTCCCGGATAGCTTCGGCCCCGGCTCAAGGCCGGGGCCTCAGCTTCCGGGATGACGGGTGGAGAGGATGACGTGCGGCGGCGTTGGCACCACGTAGAGGTCCCGCACCAGCTCGGCCCGGCAGCGGAGCACGGCGCGCTGGTTGATGGAGCCCTTGTCGGTGATCTCGCCGGCGTCGAGCGAGGGCAGGTCCGCGAGAAGGATTGCCGCTACCACGCGGTTGGAGCTGCCGGTGGCCGCTGCAGCGAACGAAGCCAGTCGGCGCTGGAGCTCGGCGCGCACGCGACGGTCGCCCGCGATGTCGCCGGCGCTCGCCTGCGCGAGATCCGGCGCCAGCCGGCGGCAGGCGTCGAGGTCGGGGAACACCAGCACGCGGATGTCGTCGAGGTCCGCGCCGGCGAGCACCACGTCCTTGGCCAGGGGTGCGAAGTGCGTCAGGAACCGCGCCCGCAGCGGGCCGACGCTGACCCAGGTGCCGGTGGCGAGCTTGAAGTCCTCAGCGATGCGTCCGTCGAACAGCAGGCCCTTCGTCGGATCTGCCGGGTCCTCGAAGCGCACCGCGTCGCCCAGGCGGTAATAACCCTCCGCATCGAAGGCGTTGGCTGTGAGCTCGGGCTGGCGCCAGTAGCCCGGCGTGATGTTGGGGCCCTTCACCCGCGCCTCGAGCTTGCCCTCGTTGGGAACGAGCTTCAGCTCCACCCCCGGCACCGGCACGCCCATGTTGGTGGAGTCCTGGCTCTGCCACATGCGCGCAATCGCCATCGGCGCCGTCTCGGTCGAGCCCAGACCGGTCAGGAACATGATGCGCTCGCCGGAGGCGGCCAGCGCCAGCTCCTGCATCTCGTCGAACACCGGCTGGGAGAGCGCGGCGCCCGCGAACCACAGCACCTTGAGGCGGCTGAAGAAGGTGCGCCGCAGCTCGGCATCGCTGCGGAAGTAGGGCAGCAGCGCCTCGTAGCCCTTGGGGACCGTGAAGTACCAGGTGGTGGCCACCTCGCGCAGGTTCTTCACCGTGGTCTCGATCAGGCCCGGCGCCGGCTTGCCCTCGTCGATGTAGTAGGTACCGCCGTTGTGGATCACGAAGCCGACGTTGTGGTTGCCGCTGGCGGTGTGGTGCCACGGCGACCAGTCGAGCAGCACCGGCGGCTCGTCGCGGAAGTAGGCGAGCTGGTTGGTGATCATCTCCACGTTGGAGCACCACATGCGCTGGGTGTTGATGACGCCCTTGGGCATGCCGGTGGAGCCCGAGGTGAAGAGCACCTTGGCCACCGTGTCGGGCCCGACCGCGGCGTGCGCCGCATCCACTGCGGCGGTGGGGTTTACGTCGAGCAGGTCGGAGAACGCCGTAGCCCGGCGCTTTGCTGGCGGATTGCGCGCGACAATCATCTCCACATCGGGCGCCACGACGGCCTCCATGGCGCGCTCGAAGGCGCGGCCGTCGGCGGCGAACACCAGGCCGGGCGTCAGCAGGTCGAGGACGTGCCGCAGCTTGCCGAAGTCCTGCGATACGAGCGAATAGGCCGGCGAGATCGGCACATAGGGCACGCCGATGTAGAGGGCGGCAAGTCCCAGCAGCCCGTGCTCGATATCGTTGCCCGAGAGGATGGCAATTGGCCGCTCCGGCGAGACAGGGCGGCGCAACAGCGCCTCGCCGATGCGCCGCGCCCTGTCCAGCGCCTCGGCGTAGGTGACGCCGCGCCAGGCGCCCTTGTCGTCGCGCTGGGCGAATAGCAGCCGGTCCGGGGCCTGCCGGGCCCAGTGCTCGAGCCGCTCGGTGAGCTTGGTGGGGTAGGGCCCCAGGGGATGCGGCGAGCGCATGTGGATGAAGCCGTCGGCGCGCTCCTCCACCACCACTTCGCTGGGGCCGAGGCGCACCTGCCTGAACCGCGACGCCTCACGCAGGTTGTCCGCCGGATTGGACATGCCTCCCCCTGGTCGCCGAACTTGGGCCTCGCGCCGACTGTAGCCGGAGTTCGCTGGCGAGGCCAACAGGCCACGGGCAGGCGTCCTTCCGCCTTCCGAGGCGAAGACTGCACTTCAAAGATTGTCAGCTCACGCCTAGCATCGTCGCTAGCCCCTTGACTTATACGGGCTGCCCGCATAAAGGAACATTGACTGTGGCAGACTTCGTATGGGACCCGGCTAAGGCCAGCGCGAACCTGGTCAAGCACGGGATCGACTTCGAGCTCGCCAAGAATGTGTTCCTCGATCCGGCAGCGATCTTCGAGCCCGATGACAGCGATCCGGACGAGGAGAGGTGGCGCGCCATCGGACTTGCGGACGGCAGGCTGCTTTTTGTGGTGTTCACGGATCGGGACGACGATGTCACTCGCATCATCTCGGCGCGGAAAGCGAGCACGCGTGAAGAAAGAACCTACTTTGGTCAGGCGCCGCCTTAAGTATGGGCAGTGGTATGCAGTCGATGCCGACGGCAACGAGCGGCTGCTTCCGCCAGGGCGCAGCAAGACCGATTGGGCACGGCTCGACGCTATGACAGACGAGGAGGTGCTGGCCGCGGCGCGCTCCGATCCCGACGCCCAGCCGCTGACGGAGGCCCAACTGAAGCGCATGCGCCGCGTTCCCTATGCCAAGCATGTGCGCTGGAAGGTGGGGCTCAGCCAGAGCGAGTTCGCGCGCCGGTTCCAGATCCCGATCGGCACCCTGCGCGACTGGGAGCAGTGGCGCTCCGAGCCCGACCAGGCGGCGCTCGCCTACCTCAAGGTCATCGCCGCCGACGCGCGCTTCGTGGAGCGGGCGCTGGCGGCGGGGTGAACACTATGCGACGCTGTCCTTGTCCGCGATGTAGCGGTCGACAAACTGTCCAAAGCTGTCCGCGACAAATTTGTCGGAAAGGCCATTGATCACAACGACCTTTCCGCGAGCATCATCGTTGCCACATCCGATCGCCCACGCCCAACACCAGATCAGGTAGTCAGCAAAGAGCCGGTATTTGGAGGCGTCTCTCGCGACGCGGGGATTCATGAGCTTGTGCTGATACTCCTCGGGAACGCTCCTAATGCGATCCAATGTCCACCAGCACGTCCCCTCACGGTCCAAGTTGTTG
>Ga0075421_100000545_pt1 | contig 39853 bp, 46 predicted proteins | sample SoiMetdeltSBSDD5_FD_75292 | JGI IMG/M metagenome (GOLD analysis project Ga0075421, IMG submission 75292) | Bulk soil microbial communities from a Populus tree surrounding site in Tennessee, USA - Soil MetaG P. deltoides SBSDD5 | ecosystem: Environmental > Terrestrial > Soil > Tree plantation... | reverse complement strand
CCTTGAACTTCATGTAGACGAGTTTTGTAGGGATCTCATCATAGACAATCTCGGCATCAGCTATTGTTGTTCCGCAATCAGGGCAATAATTGTTGGGTCTGTTAGCAAGATATACAAGTCCACGTTTCCACAGTTCGATGAATGTTGCCTGAGTTAGTGCACGGTACTCATCAGAATCTGTTCGATAGTATTCCTTGAAATTTCCCGATAGTCCCATCCTTTTCATTATCTGAATCATTTCTGCTTCCAAGTCGTCAAGAGCAACTTTGCAAAGTTCTAGAAACTTTTGCCTATTCATTTGGCGCATGCGCACCTTGTACTTTTTTTCAGTATAGATCTCAACAGGCAGACCATTTCTGTCGATCCCAATTGGAAACAGCACATTTTTGCCATTCATTCTGGCAACTCTTGCTATCATATCAATTTGAGCATAGTGTGCAGCAGCACCGATATGCCAAGGGCGCCCTGAAGGATATGGCGGTGGAGTATCTATGACAAATGCCGGCTTGCTTTCATCATCTACTGAGAAATGGTAAACGTCATTCTCCTCCCATCTCTTGAGGATTGCTTTTTCTATTATATCATGGTTCCAAGAGGTTGACTGGATTTTTGGCTCCATTGCGCTCCGCTCTGGTTCTGTCCTCTGTCTGGCGGTATTATTAATTATTATTATTCTTACTATTACTAAAAGAACACTTGTGCTATATCTTCTAGTCCTACGCCAGTGTTTGTAAACCTCATTTTTCGAAGATAATATTAAAAGTAACTCCTACGCATGTTCTCCTGCATAATAATGAAATTCGCAGACTGGTTCCCCTACTATCAGGGAATCCGTGTAGATTTTGGCTATAGTACCGAAAAGGATCAGGAAGCTGCAAAAATTTTGTCTGAAATGATAAAAAAGAAGGCACTCGACCCAAAGGTTCTCCAGCGTAAGATCAAGAGTAAGAATGTCATTGTGGTGGGAGCTGGCCCAAGCTTGGAGGATGAGAAAGTGGCAAAATATATCAAGAAAAATAAGAAATTTGTAAAGATAGCAGCAGATAGTGCAGTACAGTTTTTAATTGAAAATAAGATAAAGCCAGATATTGTAGTTACTGATCTTGATGGCAACTCCAAATTTCTTCAAAAAGCAGAAAAAAATGGTGCCATAATAGTAGTTCACGCCCATGGTGACAATACTGACATAATCAAAAAACTTGTTCCAAAATTCAGAAAGCTAGTTGGGTCCACGCAGGTTGCTCCAGTTGAAAATGTCCACAATTTTGGAGGGTTCACAGATGGTGACAGAAGTGTGTTTTTGGCAGAAGAGTTTGGAGCTAAGAAGATTGTACTTGTAGGCATGGACTTTGGCAACGACATAGGCAAGTATTCAAAGGAAAAGGTCAAAGACCCCGAGCTCAAGAAGCAAAAGATGCAGGCGGGCAGGCGCCTACTTGAAATGCTAGCAAGACAATCTCGGTCTCAGCTTGTTGACACGGCGCATAAACCCATCAAAGGATTTTCACCACTTACCATCTAATAATACTCTAATAACAATAAAACACCAATCACCTCATGAATTTTGGGCGCAGACAGGTAAAGAGTATCGTCGGCATGGCCTTTGCTGTGCTTGGAGGAGTGGCGTGGTTCTACCAGTTATACATTCCTGCAGCCATGCTATGGGGTGCAGCAATGGTGATTGTGTTTACTTTGAACAAGCGTAGAAAAGAGGGGCAACGGCGATAAAACTATTATAGCTTTTATGCAGTAGGATGGCTTACCAATGTCGTCAGGTTACTCGGAGGAAGACATCAGACGCGCTGCAGAGATTCGCGAGTGGCTTATCAAGGAGATATCCGATAGGCAAGAAGAAGTTGAGCGATTACGCACGACTCTGTCAATCATAGACAACCTGCTCAAGCAGGGTAGTTTTAGAGCTGCTGCAAACCTTGGATTTGCTGAGGCAGCGACTCCTACTCAAGCTGGATCCGGTACAACAGTGGCAACAACAACAGCAGCAGCTCAAGTCCACCAGCAGACTCACTCAACAGCAGCGCAACCACCTGCAGAAAAAAGGCAGCAGCAACAGCAGGCAGGTGCAGCCGCCACACCCACGTTGAGGGCAACTACGGATAATGGTGTTAGTAGTGAGGGTGGTGATGATAGTCGTAATATCAAGCCACTCAAGCGCGCCAAGGACGACTTTTTGCTAGCAAATGCGGAAATATCACAGGATACCGTTGTGATTGTTCCCGTGTCCGGTATCAACCTCAATGTCAATACTCCTCCATTCAAGTCATTCTTTTTGAACAGGATTTTAGAGGGTATGAAGAACAAAGACGCAGAGAAGGTTAGCCAAGGAACACTGAGAGAATCAGACGCACTCAATTACAAGGTTGAAGAAGACGACGACGACAGCGGTGGTGGTAGCAGCGGCATAATCAAGCGAATTGTGATAAATAAGTACCGAGAGAAGGATCGACTGCAAGAGATATTCAATACCTCTGCATGGGTGTTTACACGTATGCTGGAAAAGAGCGGTAAGTAGCTAGAGCGAGAAAGATATGTGTAGAGCGGTATCTAGGGAGATAGAGATGCAGAGAAGATGGATAAACTAGTAGTCCTAGACTTTGGGTCTCAATATAGTCATCTGATTTGTCGGCGGATTCGCGAGGCAAACGTCTACTGCGAATTATTACCATACAATACACCTGCCAAAGTGATCAAAGAGATTGATCCAAAGGGGATAATATTTTCTGGCGGTCCTGCAAGCGTTTATGCTCAGAATGCCCCAAAGCCAGATAAAGAAATTTTCAAGATGGACAAGCCCTTGCTTGGCATCTGTTATGGCCATCAGGTGCTAGTCGATACCTTTGGCGGCAAGGTCAAACGCAGTAACAACAGGGAATACGGTAGGTCTGTGCTTATAATTGAAGGAGAAGGAGAAGAAAACACATCTGATCTATTCAAGGGTCTAGGCCCGGGAATCATGAACTGTTGGATGAGTCACGCAGATGCTGCAGAAAAATTGCCTGAGGGCTTTAAGGTGTTGGCGCGTACTGAGAATTCGTTCTCGGCTGCTATTGGCAACCTTGACAAAAAATTCTATGGGATTCAATTCCATCCAGAGGTCGTTCATACAGAAAAGGGCACTCAAATCCTGAAGAACTTTGCGCAGACTATAAGTGGAGCCAAGCCTGAATGGGACATTCAGAGTTTTATTGAGTCTACAATCAAAGATATCCGCAAGCAGGTGGGTAAAGAAAAGGTCCTTGCTGCAGTAAGCGGAGGAATTGACTCAACTACTGTTGCAGCATTGATGCACAAAGCTATTGGCGACCAACTTAGCTGCGTTTTCATCAACCACGGTCTCCTGCGCCAAGACGAGGAAAAGGATGTGGTCAAGCTCTTCAAAGATCACCTTGGCATCAATGTCATTTATGTTGATGCCGAGAAGCAGTTCCTTGAGAAATTAAAAGGTGTAAGTGATCCAGAGGAAAAGCGCAAGATAATAGGTGAAGAATTTGCCAATGTTTTTGCTGCTGTTGTGAAGAAGAAGAATGATGACGAGGAAGGTGCTGCTGAGTCGTTTCAATGGCTCGCTCAGGGTACGTTATATCCGGATGTAATTGAAAGCGGTGTGTCAAAAGGGCCTGCAGCCGTGATTAAAACTCATCACAATGTTGGCGGCCTGCCAAAGTGGCTCAATCTCAAGGTAATCGAGCCGTTACGCTATCTATACAAAGATGAAGTAAGAAAAGCAGCAAAGTTGCTTGGAGTGCCTGATGAACTGCTAAAAAGGCATCCATTCCCCGGGCCAGGATTGGCTGTCAGGATAATAGGCGAAGTGACTCCCGAGAAGATTAGAATATGCAAGCATGCAAGTAAAATAGTAGAAGATGGGTTAAGATCAACTGCTGCTTTTGTTCCTACTTCTGCCTCTGTTGCTTCTCCCGCGGTGGCTGCTACGGCTGATTCTAGGGACAATCCTGGCTGGTACGACAGAGTATGGCAGGCATATGCGGCAGTTGGAGACGACAGAGCTGTTGGAGTACTTGGAGATGAGCGTGTTTATGGACACATTGTGATCATAAGGATTGTAGAGTCTATGGATGCAATGACTGCAGATTGGTCACGCTTGCCCTATGAATTGATTGAGAAGATTAGCAACAGAATAACAAATGAAGTAGAAGGGGTCACATGGGTAACTTATGCAGTATCAAGTAAGCCACCAGCGACAATAGAGCCGCAGTAAAAATAGGATTCTCGATTACCCGTTCAATACGAGAAAACCTTGACATCCATCAAAAAAGGCTAAGTGATTTACACAGATATTATTACATCTGTTAACAAAAAGTGGCTTTACCTTCGTATGGGAGACGTAATGTTTATTGGTTTATCTCTATCTACATCTGTTCTGAGGCATTGCCATAAAGGTGCAACCGCGTTCTATAACAACAAACCTGCAGCAAAGAAAGGATATCTTCTTGCTTGGACTTGCCTTAGTCTTTTTAGCATTATTCATCTACTCAAGCATTATCCGACCTCTTTTAGAACCCTTATTTTCTGAATTACCACGGATTCCTGGTGGAATAGGAATCAAGACTCTCTTTCTGATGTTGTTTAGCGTATTTCATGCAGCTTATGTGCTTGGATGGCGGCACACACTACTGTTTTTTGGAATAACAGTCGCTGTCTCATGGAGCTATGAACATGTGGGCGTCGAGACAGGGCTAATTTATGGGGCCTATCACTATACTGATGTTTTGGGCCTAAAGCTTGGACATGTTCCAATCATCATTCCAATTGCTTGGTTCATGATGATATACCCAAGTTACATTATTGCTAATCTTATCGCAGGTGGTCGACAGAAGATCATAATGATAAGAGGTAATAAGGGCAACAACAACAACTGCAGCAATAACCGGACTAGTTTACAACAAATTGTATGGCTATCATTTTTGAGTGCTGTTGTAATGACTGCATGGGATTTAGTAGTTGATCCTTACTTGTCCGGCTCTACGGAAAGAGCTTGGATATGGGAAGAGGGAGGCCAATATTTCGGAGTTCCATTGCATAACTTTGGGGGTTGGCTACTAACTACATTTACAATTTATTTTCTCTTTCAGTTATTGTCTGAACACAAATTCCAGATATCTCGTAGCCGTCCAGTATCTACTCCAATTATCCTCTTACCACTGATAGGGTATGGTGCCATGATGATAACTAATATAATTCCAGGTGAACCACCAGAGCTACGAATCATTGGACCTATTGTTATGGGGATTCCATTGGCAATAGCTGCAATTCGTCTGCTGAAAAAAAATGCAGATACCGCAACAACATATACCAAACAAGCTTCGCAATAACCGATCTTCATACGTATATGACGAATCTATACGGATTTCCTCTAAGCGAGGAAATTGCTTCAGCTGCTCAACCTTGATTTATGGAGAGGCGGTGAATGAGATCTTTCCTGCTATGATTTTTCTTCTGGCTAATGCCAACCCAAGAGCAACAGATGCCAGAGAAATCAAAGCAGCCGTAAGAAATATGAGATTGTACGCCTCCTGAGTGGGGAATTGCTCTCCTATTACTCCCTCTATAGTGCCCTGGTACATCTGCTGGAACATCGCAGCAATTGATGGTCCTATCGACATCCCAACTAGGTTGAGAAGCAGCGCCATTCCAAGCGCGATCCCAGTCATTTGTATTGGTGCTGACATGAGCACAACATTGAAGCCTCCTGTAATTGAAAGTGACAAGCCTGCTGAAATTATAGTCAGGGAAACAGAAACCAGGAATTCTGTTGAGTGGAACAGAAGCAAACTGAAGAATCCTATTGCGCTGATTATCGTTCCTAGTAAGGTAAGTCGGGTATTGCCAACTTTATTCAAGATGAAACCGGACATAATAGTACCTATCAATAAAACGATCATAAATGGGAGTTGAACACTTGCAGTAACCACGGCATCTCCTCCAAACCCTAGTGGTTGAGGGCTTCTTACCATAATGGGTATTGTCTGGTAGACCATAAACATGCACAGAAAGACCATCATTAGAATGATAGTTGCAGGAAGGATCATTCTATGAGTCATTAATTTGAGATCAAGTAAAGGTGAAGGCACTTTCTTTTCTATTACGATAAATACTACCAGTGATACTGCTGCTACTGAGAAAAGCGCTGCAACCGGAAATCCTATGTTGGCGCTATTACTTTCCAGGAAGGAAATGCCAGCTAAAAACGAAATAATCGTAACAGCTAAGGCTAGTGTCCCTTTTACATCGACTGTCTGTGTATTGGTGGAAGAAGAATCCTTCTCTTTTCTGACTTCCTCTAGTCCTTTCCCTCCTTCCTCCACTTTTGCCTCCGCGGTTGATGGATCTCTGACGTGAATGAATTTCCTGATCACCACACCAAGTATTACTGCTATAGGAAATATTGAGAAGAATGTGGCTTGCCATCCAAAATTTTGAATTATAGTTGCACCAACCATCAGTCCCACTACAGCTCCGCCAGAAAATGTTGAACTGAAGATAGTTTGACCTATTGCAAGCTTTTTCTCTGGAAGGATTTCTCTTATGATTCCAAAGGCTATGGGGAACATAGACATCCCAACACCCTGCGCTGCTCTTGCTGCAAGCATGAATTCGATGTTGTTGGCGAATCCTCCCGCTAAAATGCCTGTGGAATATACTGCCATGACTATAAGAAGTATCTTTTTCTTACCATAGATGTCTGATAATCTGCCTGCAATTGGAGTCATCACTGCACCTGCAATCAGGTAAGAGGAAAGTATCCATGATGACGTGCTGTACGAGATATTGAAATCCTCTATAAAGTCAGGAATAGCCGGCAGCACCATAGTCTCACCATACATCGTTATCAGGCCCAAACAGCTCAGGATCGCCAGTGTAGTCCATGCTGAACGATTGAGGATATCGGTCTGCTTTCCTACTCCAGTCATTGAGTTATCTACACCATTCTATTTGAGACCATCTCAGAAAACCCAGGGGCCTGGTATATGCGGATAAAAGTGCTCACGGCAGAGAAGCTGTAGAATTCCCCATATGTAGACGTTTGTTTGTATCGTCAATGGATCTAGCTGGAAACATTTGGTCTTATCAAGAATTGTCGTATTACAATATGAATGATAGGATTGCTATCTATCCTTTCCCTCTAATAGTCCACCATCGGGGGCTTCTTCACACTGATATTATACCTTTTTCCCTTACGCAATGTCGATCATTAACCTGTTCGCTTTAAACTGACACTACTATTCTTTTATTGCTTATATACCAGCCATACCTATCGCAGAGCCTGACGCCTAAAGAGCCAGGTCGCAACTGGCATAGAAACAACAATAATTCCAACACACCATGCAAATCCCAGCCAACCTGAATCGCCTATTGGTGAGCCAACTAGCCAGCCACGTATTGCCTCAATGACTTGAGTAAGAGGTTGGTTTTCAGCAAAGATTTGAAGGGCCTCAGGCATAGTATCAGTTGGCACAAATGCACTACTGACAAATGTCAACGGAAAAATGATGATGAAGCCTGTCCACTGTGCAGCCTCCATGCTTTTGACTAGCAGACCCATGATAGCTGATAGCCAAGAGATGGCAAATGAAAAGAGAGCTGCTAGACACAATACCAATATCCACTCTACAGGGCCCGCGACTGGTTGAAAACCCAGAAGAAAGCTGACACCAAGCACAATTAAACCTGATATTGTATTGCGGAATAGATCTGCACTTACATGTCCGACTAGGAGAGCTGATCTCGCCATAGGTAGAGAGCGAAACCGGTCAACTATACCTCGTTGTAGATCAATCGCTAAGTTCAGAGTTGTATAGTTTGATCCAAAGGCCAGCATTTGCACCAAGATGCCGGGTACAAGATAGTTTATGTAACTCAAATCCCCTGTGTTTATCGCACCGCCAAAAACATAGTTAAATAGAAGGAAAAACATAATTGGGAAGAGCCCAATTGAGAAGAGCTGGTCTAGGTTTCTGGTGATATGCTTTATGCTGCGCTTAGCCAGTACCCATGAATCACTGAAAGCCCAAAAGACCTTTGAGCGCTTTTCTGTCTGAACACTAGTGACAAAAGTAGGTGTGGTCATTATTTTTGCACCTTCTGCTTTTCTATCTCTATGTTTGGTTGTTGCTCTGTTCTATGCCCAGTAAGTGTGAGAAACACATCATCAAGCGTCGGACGATGGAAAGATACATTTTCAACATCAACACCAGCTTCGTCCAGTCGACTCAGAACTTGTTTGAGTTGATGTACGCCACCGCCTTTGGTTGCTGCTAAGCTGAGAGTTCTCGTTTTACCGTCTAAATACAGACCCGCATCATAGGCAACTCTTTTAGCTTTCTCGAAGCTGCTTGCCTCTGCGATAGTTATCTCCAAGCGCTCCGAACCTACCTGCTGTTTCAGTTCGTCAGATGTGCCCTCAGCAATAATCTTACCGCCATCAATAACAATAATCTTATCAGCTAAACGATCTGCTTCATCCATATCTTGAGTAGTAAGAAGTATAGTTGTTCCAGCTGCAACTAGTTGTTCAATGATATCCCACATAATTAAGCGGCTCCTGGGATCAAGACCAGTAGTGGGCTCATCGAGGAAAATAATTGGAGGAGCTGCAATCAAACTGACTGCAAGGTCTAATCGGCGGCGCATGCCACCAGAATAGGTCTTTACAGGACGGTCAGAAGATTCCATCAAATCGAACAGCTCAAGTAACTTTTGAGTCCTCCGTTTGATATCTTGATGGCTGAGGCGGTAGAGCCTGCCTATCATAAGTAAGTTTTCTTCGCCTGTCAAATATTCATCCACAGCTGCGTACTGGCCCGTCAAACCGATCAAACTACGCACCTTGTTGGCTTCTCTTACTACATCAAAGCCGTGGATTACTGCATGACCGCTATCGGGCAAAAGTAATGTACTAAGTATTCTAATAGTAGTAGTTTTTCCAGCACCGTTTGGTCCAAGTAGTGCCAGAACAGTTCCACGCTTGACACAAAGATCAATACCGTTAAGTACTGTTAGTTTGTTGAATGATTTCCTCAATCCCTTTATGACAATAGCGTTATCTGCAGATATTGACCTTTGAGCATCTAGTGTATGTTCCATCAGGAAAGATGATGACTAAACTATTATTTTTAAAGTCTAGAACACTTTAAAGGGAGGGAGAGGATGAGAAGCCTGCCAAATAAGCGTATAATGAAAAGTCTGTTTCTAAATCTCAATCCCATGTCCTACTTTCACGATAAAGCCGCAGCTCATCTCTGGTTTGAACTTGCCTTCTATGAATAGGCAATGGCCAGAGTACATATAGTATTTACAATCCTTGCATTGAAATCCCGGGGCACCTTCTTCGATAACATATCCTTCCCCGTATTTCAGCTTCTTTCCTGATTCTTTTACATACATCCAAACTATGTCTCCTGGCAGCATCCCGTCGCCTTTTGGTGAGAAAAACTTCGAGATCCCTTTTTCGTTGTTGATTTGCCCTTCGACTACGTGGCATTTTCCTTCATCGCCGAGGTTAAACTTGCATTTAATGCATGACTGGTCACGCGATTGCTGTTCACTTTCTGCATAATTTGCATCATTTTTTGAAATTTTTTTCTTATTTTGTAGTACTTGAAGTAAAGCCGCATCTGGGGGAGACAGATCGCGTTCATCTTGTGAACCGCTAGACTTTGCTATTGCAGATTCTTTTGCGCCCATGGCTAACGATAAACCCTAATGCTATTTTTACTGCTCTGTGTGAGTATACACTACTATTATTATTGCTATTGTTGTTGGAGACCAGCTATGATAATAGCAAGAACGGGTTCTTTCTACCCTCATTTTGCAGATTATAATTGAGGTTTACAACTGCAAACGCCTATTTGCGCAACTTTGTGATACGAAGACATTTTTAAGATATAGAAGAGATTCCTATTTCAGTTATATGTACTGTCTGTAGCAGCATGTATGAGATGAGGCAATTTTTCTCTCCTCACACTCTCTCATACCAGCACCTTTACAGTATTATAGGCTGCCTTAGCAGACATTACTGCAAGTTTTAAGAGTGGAGAATCTGCGGCGATATTGTCGATAGTTTCAACAGCCCTCTCTCTGATAAGCTCCACTATGTTTTCAAAGAGATTTCTAGCCTGTTCGAGTGCATCAAGTCCCTCTGTTGTGATTATACAGTATTCTCTTGAAAAGAAAAATAGCCTACGCCTTCTAATTGTCTCGACACAGCCTTTTAGCATCAATTCGGTTATCAAGGGAGAAACAATAAGAGTATCAAGCCCGATCATTTTGGCTATTTGCTTTTCGGTTCGTGATTTGCCCTTTATGCAGTTCAGCACTTGGATCTCGCGTTTGTTGAGCATAATATGCTCCTTGTCATGCTGCTGTTGTTGTTGTTCTAGTCCTTGTTCTTGATACTGATTTTTCTTTTCTTTCTGTTTTAACATGCTGCTATTATGTCCTTGTTATGATCTACCCTTATTTTATATTTTTTCTAATTGTTTGGCTGTATTTACAAATACTCTTGACATTTCTCTTGCATTGTCTCTATTATACTCCAAGGAAAGCCTAACCGCCTCTGCATTTGCATAAATAACGTTGTTGTAAATCCGGATTGCTGCTACAGTAGCATCAGTTGTATTGCTTACAGCGGCAGCATAGTTCTCTAGGGCTCTCCTTGTAGGTGTCCATAAGACGTTGTCAATATATGATTTCCAAAATGATTGAACAAAATTAGTAACTTCCCTTTGTGAGTCAAGATAGCTCTCTATAGTATCCCTCACGGCGCCCACTGATTGCTCTTGGTTGGTTGTAACAATCTGCATATATCGTGGAAGCTCTCGTTCTGCCTCTTGTACAGCTCTTCTTGTATTTTCCTTCGCTTCATCGAAAGTCCTGTTAATTCGTTGTGTTGTTGTTGTGATAGTGTTTTCATCATCTTCCACTCTTGGAGCAGAAGCTATCCCTGATGCAGTGCGATCATCTTCTTCTCCTCCTCCTTTCTGTCTTTTTGGATTATTATTAGGCATTATAGCTTCAGTGGTAGAATATTGCAATTAAGCATTAGATAACAAACTTCAAGGAGACAAAGAGGAGAAAAAAATATATGATTTTAAATACCAGATCCTATTACATTTTTCTTAATACGCTTTTAGTACTTTTTATTACGTTTATGATGATCGATATCATCATCTTCTACGATATTCGTCACCGCAATCTCCTATTGCATCAAATAAGTCGTTTGATTTTTTGCTTACCTCTTCTATACTACTACGGTCGTCTTTGTCCAACCTAAAATTAAACACCCGTGAATTGTCTCCCCTATGGTCAACTATCCCAAGCCTCACACCAATGATTACCCCTGCCACTGCAGGTCTATCAAGAATGTAACGTGTAGCGATATTTGCAATACCTACAATGTGCTTTTCCGCTATTTGATGCAATATTGACAATAACTCTTGAAATAATTTCCAACCACCCCATGCATCTATCATCCGCTTGTATTTTCGCAAACTCGCTGTATCAAGCTCATATAACGATGGTTCTGGTTTTCCAAGATAGCGCTCTGACATTAGCCCACCACAAATTGTGCCATAAGCAAGCAGGCTGATATTATTGTCGCGGCAAAAGCGCGACATTTTGATTTCAGGCCTCCGATCAACAATTGAGTATTGAACTTGATTTGACACTATTTCCTTCAGGCCTACATCCTTCACCATTATCTGCATGCGCTCAGTGTCGAAATTTGTGAGACCTACATTTTTGATGATCTTAGATTCATTGCGTAAGCCAGACAGATACTTCATGGCATCAATGTAGTATTGATTGTTGTAGTCCCACCAGTGAAATTGCACCAGGTCAAGAGAGCTGACTCCCATACGCTTAAGCGATCTTTCAACACTTGACTGCGCGATCTGCTGCGTGACCCTCTGAGGTTCGGGCACCCATTTTGTCAGCGCCTGAACGTTATGCAGCTCCTGCTCGGGCAGCCTGTGCCTAAAAGCTCCAATAAAGTCCTCTGCAGGACCATAAATGTCTGCAAGGTCCCACGTGGTAAATCCTGCATTGTGATACTTGACCATTTCTTCTATTGCAACTTTTGAGTCTATTAGACCGTGTCCACCTGCAACCTGCCACATCCCATTGAGAATCCTGCATATCTTTAGATTTGGTGCCAGCTCAAAGTACTCCATGCTACCGATATACATGTCAATCCTTTTCTCTGACATAAATCTTAATCGCGCGACACCATCTCGCTATCACAACAATCTATAGGCTCTCTTATTGTAAGATAACTCAAAAGAATCTAAAAATTGACAAGCTCACTTTTCAAATAGTGTTGAATGATTTAAGGCGGTACTACTGGTTCTCCTTATTTTCGCCGTAACCGTTCTATTGTAAGAAGACTTTTTCTCAGTAGAGACATCAACAACATAATATCTTTTGTCGTAGGCACGCTTTTTGCCAGTGTCTTCTTTGCCGCTGCTTCTAGCAAGGGCTTTTTATGGAGATCATAATTACCAGCGTCTGCCAACTTGCCTATGTAGTGAAGCAAAAGATCAATATCCTTCTGCGAAGCAAGATCCACTATTTTCTTGCTCTTTTTTACTGGCAATTCTGATGGGTGTAGCTTGGAAATTTCGTATAGCAATATAGCAAGTGCATGAGCTACATTCATTGTTTTATAATTTGTCTTTGTGTCGATAGTAACGACAAGGTTACACAATTCCAACTCTTCGTTGTTGAGGCCAGATGATTCTCTACCAAGCAAGATGCAAAAGTTCTTAGTGCTTGAGTCATGTATTATCTTGGCTAGCTGCTCTGCACTTATCGATTCGCGCAGAACATTGAGTCTGCTAATAGCCTGAATTGCAGTTGTCCCTATTAGTATATCAAATTTCTTTCTTAGATGACCCAATGTCACAGTCTTAGCAGATACTAGGACATCGCTACCATGAGTTGAATACTTTTCTGCCTCTGTATTGTCAAAGTGCGGATTGACAAAGTACAAGCTTTTATGACCAAAATTCTTCATCAGCCTAGCAATATGGCCTACGTTAACTGGATACTGCGGCTCGATAAGGGCCACTGCAACTGTCATGTGGATATAGGCATCTCTAAAATAGCTGGTGGAATTATTATTATTATAATCTGCTATATCTATCAAACGTCATAGTCGTAAAATGCTCTGAGCGCAACTTGTACTCTATCTACAGGTACCTGAAAATACTCAAAGGCGTCTTTATGGGAAGCAATCTGCACCTTGGAGTTTGAATTAGCCTTAAGATAGGTATCTGATGTTTCCTCCAGAAGCGCTCTAGCATGTTTGCTCCACTGCACCAAGTCTTCCTGTCGTATATCTTTCAACAGTAGCAGTGACACCAGCCTTGCAAATGCCGCTATAATGGCCACTCGATATTTCTGCAATTCCATCTTTGATGGATTAGAGTCTGGAAGAGAAGGAACCAACGAGCAAATTAGGAATTGGTATTCATCAAGGTTCTTTGCAGCACTTGCGACCTCACCTATCGCTGGCACAACCTTTCTAGTAGCTCGTACATCAATTGTCATGGGTCCAAACAATCCATTCACACCTTTGATGGTCAGATCAAAAGAGGTTATTCCGTCGCCTGACAGCAGCTTGCTACAGCTAGAACTGTTAAGCTGACGCAATATTATTGAGTTGAGTAATGAGGGCAATGCCTCCTCTTATGAAAAATGTAGTTATTAAAATGATAGGATAAAGAAAGGAGATTGAAAAAGGCATATGCTGGTTGGACAAATTTGTGGTCATTAAGTCAGCAAGATTTTACTAATCTAAGAAGATTTCAATAAGAAATTGACAATAAAGAAATGATATTATAGAATATCGATAAGTAGGAACGCATTAATATAATTAATGCAGTACAAGAGTAAGGACAAATAGTGGAAAAATATGGCTAGACTATAGCGCTTGGCGGACAACACTGCACCATGAAACAAAAATTGCGACTTTACCGGCATAGGCTGTAACAAGGTCGTTGGTGCAGTATTGCCAAGCGCCACTTAGTTATCTTATAGTTTTTCTATATGAGACTTTTTTTGGTAGATAAAACTGAAAATACTAGGATGTAGAATAACATCAGATCAATTAAGAATTATGCCTGCATGCTTCTACCGATGTACCACAAAATCCTTATCATCTCGATAGTAGTAATTGCTCTTGTTGCCATAATTGCTGGTGCTATCACTCCCCATGTCATGGGGCAGCAGAATCAAACAATCAATTTGACCGCATTGCTCACCCAAGACCCAAATAACGATACTGCCTCCGAGGCCACTGCCAACATGACTGCGAGTAATGATACTACAACCAATCCTGCTGCTACTGCTGTCGCTAACGTGGACGCTCCTGATAACATGACAATTGATGATACAAAGGATCTATATCTGTCGGTCTGGAACCAGACAGAGTTTAACGCTACCTTTAGCACTTTTGTCGAACCTTTCTCCGCTGCGGGCTATGGTGTATACGAAGAGCGAAACAACACCTTTGCTCCAGGCGAAACAATAGTACTCTATGTAGAACCAGAGGGCTTTGGTCATGAGCAGGTTATAGATGAAGGCAGCGACAGTAATGGCAATGATAATAATAATATCACTATGCTTTACTTGATGAATATGACAGCAGATTATGAAATAGCCGCAGCAAACGGCACTGAGCTCCAACTGATAGAAGATGTGCAAGCGGGAAACATTACTTCCCATAGGCCCAACACCGAGATGTTCCTGACACTCACGATTACACCCGATGTTCAGCCATTACCGATAGGCAGCTACGTAATAACATATTCTGTAAATGATGAGGTATCAGGCGAGAGCTTCCAACTAGAAAAAAACATCATAATAGCAGAGAGTGAGAGATAGTAAAAACCAGGCGCGCATACGATCAGGGTGCATAGTCCATGATGTAGTTTGGTTGTCCGAATGTAGCGTTAACCCTTACAGACACATCGACCCAATATGAAAATGATGAGGGGTTGCCAATATAAAAGTCCTCTATAGGAAACTCGACTCTATCCTCTGGCATGTCCGGTATACTCGTAGGCGGGACGATGAACCTTCCAACATTTCTATCAAATACTGTGAAATACCACCCTTGCATAGCAGTAGAGTTGTTGTTGTTGTTGTTGTTGTTGCCACCGTCAAAAGCAGAATTTTGAAATCGAATTATATACTGCTGCTCTCTGTTTGTTATCGGACTGGTGGTGATGATGTGCCACCGATATTGCGTTTCATACATATCGTTGTCATTTGGATTGCCGTCGAGTGCTATTGTGAAAAAGAATACCTCTCCTCGCTTTTGCACGCTGGCTCCTAAGATATCGTGGTAATCTCTTACCTTAGGGATCTCTTCTGTTCCGACCTGTTGGTATACCGGTGTCACATCGCCTTGGGCATCTTCTATCCTGCTATCTGCATTGTCATAGATCCCAACGGTCTGCCTACCGCCTATGCTTATCTCAGGCCCCAGGCCCGACAGCCCAATTGAAAGAGGGATGAGCGTTGCGACTGCAACTGCAATAACCAAAACAGACGATGCTTTGGGCATATAAAAAATCACACAGAGGTTATATTTCGACATTTTGCCAAGAGATTTAAACACCGTTGAAGATTGAATATAACCACACAATATATGCCTGCTACCGAATTTTCGCATTTTGTCGAAATGTGTGAGAAGGTTCGCCAGACTTCAAGTAAAAATGCGAAGGTATCTGCCATCGCAGAATATTTAATCACGCTAAAAGACGGCGATGGCAAGAGGAGCACTACCGGCAGTGATGCCTCACTTGCTACAGCTGTGCTCTTTATGTCTGGTACCATTTTCCCCAAGGGCTCGGGTCTTGCGCTCAATGTAGGCTTTAATACGATAATGCGATCGCTTTCAGAAATCGCGCATCTCGAACCAGAAGAGGTACAAAAAATCTACTTAAAGCACGGAGACATGGGTGCACTTGCTGAATATGTAGTTTCCAAGCGGCAGCAAAGTCCACTTATGGCTCAGCAACTTTTGCTGCCTGATCTATACGACCAGCTAAGAAAAATAGCTGATTCAGCTGGCCCGGGGTCAGCAGAGGCAAAAAGGAAGATCCTCACGGGACTTCTCGTCAACTCCTCTCCACTTGAAGCGAAATATCTGATCAAGATAGTAGCAGGCGGCGAGCTCCGTGTAGGTGTGGTAGAGGGTCTGGTCGAGCTTGCTATTGCCAAGGCGTTTGGACGAGATTTGCAGGCAATTCGACAGGCTATGTTACTATCCGGAGACATCGCACAGGTAGCACTCCTTGCAAAAAAAGATGCTTTATCTATTGCTATAATGAAGCCACTTACTCCTCTCAGTTTTATGCTAGCCGATGTGATGTTTAGTGCAGAAGAGATAGAGCAATATTATAACAAACCGCTGATTTGCGAGTTCAAGTATGACGGGATAAGAGTACAGCTTCACAAATTTGGAGTCAAGGTCAAAATGTTCTCAAGGAAGCTCGAAGATGTTGCCAGCTCTTTTCCAGAGATCGTATCTGTTGTATCTTCTATGCCCTCTGAATTTATTTTGGATGGTGAAGTGCTTGCTTACAGAGCCGATAGGCCGCTTCATTTCCAAGAGTTGCAAAAGAGGCTCAGGAGAAAAGCAGTTACAGACCATCTGATGGCAGAGGTCCCAGTCGTGTATGTCCCCTATGACATCATGTACCTTAACGGACAATCGCTCATTGACAGGCCACTCACAGAGCGCAAGAAATTACTATCACAGATTAGATTCAGGGAACCGATAATTGACCTTGGTTATAGAGTTGTGTCAACAGCTTCGGAGATTGCCGGTGCATTTAGAGAAAGCAGAAATGCAGGTCATGAAGGATTGGTTGTAAAAGAGCTTGAGTCTCAATATTATCCTGGCAAGCGCGGCAGGCATTGGACCAAACTAAAACACGAGCTTGATACTATTGACGCAGTAATTGTCATTGCGGAGTATGGTCATGGTAAGCGTGCAGGAACACTGTCTGATTATACTTTCGCAGTTCGAGATGAAAATGATAGTGGCTCGCTAAAAACAATAGGCAAAGCATATTCTGGTCTGACCGATGCAGAGATCGCCAAGATGACTGAGAAGCTACGATCAATAACAATCAAAAATGAGGGTTATAGACTAATCGTCAGGCCCGAAATTGTCCTCGAAGTTGCGTTTGATAGCATACAAAAAAGCGACAGGCATAACAGCGGGTTTGCGCTTCGCTTCCCTAGGATAAAATATATCCGAACAGACAAGACTGTGCGGGATAGTGATACCCTGGAAAAAGTGCAAAGGATCTATGAGCGCCAGTCGCATATCAAGAGTCGCTAACCTGCTAGATGCCGCTATTTTTGTCATATAGTTTTTTGCTGTGCATATGGATGTCTAGGTGAATGTCAACTTATAGGGACTCATGATAAAAGAGAACAAGAGATATAATAGGATATACAAAACAGGTAATTATAGTCTAGAAAGTGCGGCAAAGGCAGCAACAAGTATTCTCGGTTATTTAGCATCAAGAAGAACCATATATTAGAGTAACAACCGTATCATAGGACCAGTTTCTGCATGCTTTGCAGCGCTTATGATTTTTATGATTATGTCTCTGCTTGTGTGTCTGAATATGACTACACTTACGGGATATTTTGGGAGTGATAAGAATTAAAAGATCAATAATATAATTTTGTATTCAGCACATTGGTAAAGACAATCATTATTACTAGTGCAATTGCAGTCGCACTGATAGTATATTTCTCACTCTCGCTTTATATTTTTCCTCAGTTCTACCGGTCGATAGAGGCGCGAAGACCTCAGGCGAATGTGACGGATGTAATCTTGTCTGCACGTGACATTACTCTAGGTCAGACACTCACTATCTCTATTACAGGGACAAATAATGGCGAAGATGCCGACATGCAAATTGTATCCGTAGGATTTCCAAATCTTACTGCGACTGATAATATCAAAGTATTAAAACACAACTTTGATCAGACGCCGATATTGATATCTCCTGGCGAGCTCTTGAGCTCTGAATATACCAATACAGATTCTTCTATAGTGGCACAATACTCATCAGTTGAAGCTTTTAGCAGACCATGGGAAACAGGCAAGACCTATAGTACAAATATCGAGGTCATCCCAAAGATTGAAGGAAGGTTTGTGATCTTTGTCAAATCTGTAGCATTGCCCCATACCTCGGAACAAGCCCATTACCCTCTGGACGGCATACTTGATCCTCAGAAAGAATTTGTTGAACCATATTCAGTACAAGTTACAAAGCCTTAATTATAGAATCTGCCAAAAAGTGAGTATTGAACTATTTCCGGTATCAAGAGTACCCTGAAGTGTATGGTCTCGGCCGCAAGCTCTTTGCAGGCTATGTGCTTGTGAGCCTCGGCATGCTGTTAGCTATTGCAGGCGGCAGCTGGGACATCACCAACCACCTACTAAACAAGCCCGAAACGTTCTTTGCACCTCCTCATGCTGTGCTCTACTCAGGTGCGGCTACTGCAGTGGTAGGTACAGTTCTGGTATTCTCCGGTTCAAAAGCAGGCAGCGTTCGTGCGGGCAAGGTGGTTTGGCCTGCGAAGCTGGTTATAGTTGGAGTAATAATGCTGATAAGCGCTGCTCCAGTGGACTTTGCATGGCACTCAGCATTCGGGCTTGACGGCCTACTCAGTCCACCTCATTTTGTGCTTGTAAGCGGTATGATAATAGGCAGTACGGGTGCGCTTATAGGGTTGACTCAAAGTACTAAAAGGTTACCTTCTGTCCTGATTGTTATTGCGATATTGCCAATATGGCTTGCGTCATCAGGCATGATTGATATGTTTTCTTTGCCCTTCTCGGAGACTAACTACTTTAACTTTAATCCGCATCCAACTCTTGGAGTGATAGTTGCTACTCTCGCCTTTCCATTTCTGATATCTGCCTGTCTAATAGGGTCATCTGCCCTTGCAGGCAAGAGGTTTGGTGTACTCTCTATGGCTGGCGCTGCTTTTATTGCAATAGGCGTATTGACTTCGATTATTCCAAACAGCGCGCTTATCGCAACTATTCCCTTCTATATATCAAGCATTATCCCGATTGTGACTGCAGATGTGTTGCTTGCATTTTCCAGATCAAGGTTTTCCCTCTACGCTGCAGGGATAATTGTCAGTATTGCATTCTTTATGATGTACTATCCTTTGATAACGTATACCTACAATGAGGTATTTGGGAGGAAGGTTGTCTGGCCCAGCTTGATTCCGCAGATATACTTTGAGATGATACAAGATGTGTTTCTTGTTGTAGCTATACCAACAGCTGCAATGGGAACTCTTGGGGCCTTATTGATTGACAGACTAACTAGAAATAAAAAATACTCTGACAAATTACAACAAGTCGCATAACAATACTTTCTACTAGTCTCACGTATATCTCTCTCATCGACATCAAGTTAGTCAACACATTATACCTATTGAGCAGAGACTATCTTTTTGCTGCAGTGTAAAATATACATACTTTTACAACTTGCATTGATAGCTCAAAAAGAGTAAAAATGAAAAGATTAATGCCAGGCTGCTCTGTCTTCTTCTTGCTTGCAGAATCAAGACGCACCCTACAGGGTCCTGCAAAAAGGCAATTGTACTGCGACCTTTTATCTGAATGACTGCATAACAGGATTGAAGGAACACGTCAAAGACAAATCGGTCGATGTGGTTGTCACTTCACCTCCTTATAATATCGGTACAAGCTATGGCTCATACAAGGATAAGCTCCCTCGTGAAAAGTATCTGGGATGGATAGAAGAAGTAGGCATTGTAATCAAACAGACCCTTAAAGAGGATGGCTCTTTTTTCCTAAATATAGGAAACAAGCCAAAAGACCCATGGATAGCATGGGATGTAGCATATGCTCTTAGGAAGTACTTCGTTCTACAAAACGTCATCCACTGGATCAAATCAATAGCAATAAACAAGACTCAAGTCGGTAACTATCCAAATATTGCTGGCGACATTGCAGTCGGCCACTTCAAGCCAATAGTGAGTAAGAGGTTCCTCAATGATTGTCATGAATATATCTTTCATTTTACAAAGTATGGCGGCGTGCACCTTGACAAGCTAGCCGTTGGGGTATCATATCAAGATAAGACAAACATTAAGCGCTGGAAGGCTGCTAACAAAGAAGATAAACGTGATAGAGGCAACACATGGTTCATACCTTATCAAACTATACAAAGTAGAAGTAAGCAGCGTCCTCACCCTGCAACGTTTCCTGTCAATCTTCCAGATATGTGCATCCGGTTGCATGGCAGTGCAAAACTAGTCATAGACCCATTCATTGGGATCGGTTCTAGTGCAGTTGCGGCAATACGCCTTGGGACCTCATTTGTTGGATTTGAAGTCGATAAAGAATATCTTGATGCTGCGATAGATAGAATCACACAGATGTAATTAAGTAAACTATTCATCACTGCCTGCATCTCAAAGAGTAGAAAATAATACTTGCAAAATTTTGCAATTTAAATCAAAGAATATAAAATCAGTGTGTTTTCTCTCTAGATTTGTATGTGTATCTCTTCAAACCAAATCCATCATCTGCTTATCTGCAATGAATCTGGATCCTAATATGGCACACCCTTCAATCTTTGATTTTTGAATGCTTCGATGTACCATTCAAATTCGTCTAAGAACTTTGTGACCCTCTTATTGTATTGTTCTTGAACTAATTTTCCTGTTTCATCAAAAGCCTCTCTTACTCTAGATATTGCAAAAGAAGAGGATATTGAAGGGGCTCCAAGTTCTGCGAATATTAGCCGCAGATGTTGAGCAGCATTAACTCCGCCAAAGCCCCCTGCAGAATATGAAACAATAGCAGAAGGTTTGAAAAAATACTCTTCCAAGAAATAGTCTAAAGTATTTTTCATTGCTGCAGATGTGCTATGGTTATATTCAGGAGTCACCGCTAAATATCCCTCTGCGTTTCTGATTTTGTTTTGAAGATCTTTTAACATGCTTGGTGGATTATCCATCTCCTTATACATTCTATCGAGTAATGGCAAATTCAATTCAAGAGGATCGATAAAATACACTATATGCCCCCTGGCGAGCAATTTTCTCTCCATCCAACGTGCCACCTTGATACCCTGCCTGTCGCGTCTAACAGTTCCAACAAATAACGCTATTTGAGCCATATTCAGTATTTCATTAACTCAGTGCGCTTCAAATTTTATAAATGCCTCAGAAATGTTCTTGACCGTCTGGGACCATAATTCAAGGAGAAGAGAGCATCTTTTGAAGGTTTTCTTCACATTAGTATTCTTCCATGTCGGTCTATTTCGCCAGTTCTGATACGGGTTGAAGAAATTTTCGAGCCATCCTCTGCTTTGACTAGTTCAACAGTAATTACCTTTACAGGTTTCACGCCAATTTTGGCACGCATTTCGTTGAGAACCTTACCTTTGATTTGAGTCTCAGTGCTTGTCACTAGTGCTTCAACATCGCCCGTAGTTACTGCAGGGCCAAAGTCACCATCCAGCTTCGCGATTTCGTAGTTGACAGCACCAAATTCTTTTTTGATCATATTCTTTAAGTTTGCAGTCCTTGTCTCAAAATTGTAGTTGAGATTTTTTCCTCTGCTGGCCGCAAAATTGTCACTTGAAACTCCTATTATCACCTTTTTGCCAACCTGAAAAGCTTTGGCAAGCAAACCGACATGACCTATGTGAAGTTCATCAAAGGTACCACCTGTTGCAACAATAAGATATTTTTCTTCCAATGCCAGCAGTAGAGAGTTACATAACGGGCAATATTAATTGGGATATAGCTTGCCTAACCTTTCTTGAATATCTTGATTGCTTGAGGCGGACAGACGTTTTCACATGCTATACAAAATATACAGTCTTTTTCTCTTACCATGAAAGCCTTTTTGTCAGATGCTGGGTGATCGGGCGTTTCAAGCCATTCGAATACATTGACAGGGCATGCTTCAATACATGCTCCGTCTGCAACGCAGATGTCAAAGTCATTGCATACTGCTTGTCCCCATATACCCAATTGTCCTGGCGGGTCAATTGGCCCCCATACCTTTATTCCTTGATAGGTACCAGTTACCTGTCTTTTTTCTTGGAATTTGGGGTCAATTGGGCCTTCTGCTTTGCTGTAGCTTGTTCCCGTGCCAGTAAGTGATATTGTAGTTTGACTACCGCTACCTCCTCCTGCAGATCCTGCGACAGTTGCTGGTGCTGCTTGGATTGTTGCAGCGGGTGATGCAGCAACGGACTTGGAAGTAGATGGTGTATTCGGCGCGGGGGCAAGGGCCGTTGCACTTCGCGCTTTGGGATTCCTTGCCAGCGGTGTCATCTCTTCCAATCTCTTGATAGCCGATTCAAGCGATAACTTTTCTGCCTTTTGCAAGTGGACGATATATTTGTCACCTATCTTTGTATTGCGTATAATAGTGTCGATGACCATCTTGGCATTCTGGTCTGCTTTCTGCCGGTAATTTTTAATCCAGTAGGGATCTCCAAAGTACTCTAGCTGTCTTATCTGGTAAATGAGATCCACGACTTCTCCTGTGACGATTTCGACAGTTATATTCAGATCTGCCGAGATTTCTTTTCTGGTGACAGGATCAATGCCCTTCTCTGTCCACTTGTAGGTAACATAGATTCTATCAGCGTGAGTGTCCATCTTGAAGCCGGAACTTTTAAGATCATTGAGGATACTTTGGATTTCAGACTTCTGTGTAATCTCGAGCGGGATCCTGTATATGCCTAACTTGTTGCCATGCAATGGATAAACACCTCTCTTGGCAACTTCAGATAGCATTGTCCAGACCCTATCCCTCAATAACACAGACATGATGTCTAGAGTTATCTAAAATTTATTTCTCCTAAAAGTATTTCGATCGATTATTCATCATCGGGACATGTCATTTCTCTTATTGCCTTGTATCGCAGCTCGATTTCTTCTCCATTTTTTACTACATGCTCCAAACTATATTTTGACTTTGGGAAATACCACCTGATTGCAACTTTATGGCCTATACCGTCCAAGTCATATATCGTTCCCCTATCTGCCTGTACTCCAATCTTTTCGTCAAGGACAACCTCCCGCACCTCCAGACCGCGCTTAGTCTTGTCTTCAAGTACAAGATCAAGATCACCGTCGTAAATGAGGTAGAAACGACCCTTTTTGATCAGGTTTCCTAGCTGTTGCATACATGATAGAGGGAAGAGAAGGACTTATTTCTCTATCGGATTTCCGATCATGTTGCCCCATTCGGTCCACGAGCCATCATAGTTACTAACAGACGGGTAGCCGAGCAGGTATTTGAGTACGAACCAGCTGTGCGATGAGCGTTCTCCAATTCTGCAGTAACAGATGACATGCTTATCAGGGGTTACGCCTTTCCCTTCATATAGCGCCTCTAGCTCTTCGCGACTCTTAAACGTCCCATCTGTCTCCCTTACTGCTTGCGCCCACGGAATATTCTTTGCACCCGGTACATGGCCACCTCGCTGGGCAGACTCCGCAGGGTACTCTGGTGGAGCTGTGATTTCACCAGAAAACTCTTTTGGCGAGCGCACATCTACTAGTACAGTCTGTTCTGCTTTTTCGATTGCTCTTCTTACGTCAGACATGTAGGCCCTTATGCCTTCTTCTGGAGGTTTAGCAACGTATGTTGTAGGCGAAGTTGGTGGTTCTTCCTTTGAGTACTCCCGCCCTTCAAGCTCCCATTTTTTCCTCCCGCCGTTCATTATTTTAATTTTTTTGTGACCATAATACTGGAAGACCCATAATGCAAAAGCTGCAAACCAATTATTAAAATCACCATACAAAATTAGCTCGGTATCATGTGTTGCGCCAATTCTGCTCATAAGGTTCTGAAACTGCTGCTTGTCAATGATATCGCGTCTGATAGGATCGTTAATGTCCCGCCTCCACCATACAAGATGTGCGGCAGGGACGTGTCCCTCCTTGTATGCATTTTCAGGGTCATAGTCTACTTCCAAAACCCTGACGTTTGGGTTCTTCAAATTATTTGCAACCCATTCGGTTTCGCAGAGAACTTCAGGATATGTATATCCACTAGTCGTCATAGTGATGGCTATCTTCAAGAGGTACTTATAATTTACCTTAGAAGTAAAGGCATTTAAGAACTCGTTTGCAGCTATAGCAGTGCCGTGAGATGGCACCGAGCATCCTCAACGTAGCGATAATCACGAAGATTGGGAGCAGTGAAGCAGACAGAGCAGCCGTAAAGGTCGCAAGTTTGCTTAACAAAAGGAAAATCAAAGTATACACTGTACTTCCATTCGTAATCGAAGATGCAATGCCAATTAAGCCTGATGAATTGAAGGACATCAAGCTTGACCTTGTTTTTGCAATAGGTGGAGATGGGACTACCTTGAGAGCTTTTCGTACGTTACCCGGAAGGGTGCCTCTTTTTAGCATAAACAGCGGAGGACATCGAGGAATCCTCTCTGAAATTGATACCGAATCAATAGAAGATGGAGTCGGTACAATACTCGCAGGCAGGTATCTTTATGATTGTAGGATAAGGATCCAAGCCTCTGTTAACGGTAAGCTTTTCCCACCTGTTCTAAATGACATACTCGTTGTAAGAGTTAACCTCACAAGAACACCCCTCCTATCCCTTACGTTGATGGGTGATGAAATAAAGCAGCGGATGGACGGATTGGTAGTATCTACCCCGACAGGCTCTACAGGTCACTCATTTTCCGTTGGCGGCCCAGTCCTGCATGAAGGCATGAGCTGCTTAAGTCTGACACCAATTGCATCGGTTAACAGAATGCCACAGTTGGTGATTCCGCTGGAGGAAATTATCATAAGGAGTACATATGAGTCTCATTTGATACTTGACGGCCAAGAAACATTCAAGATTCAGGCAGATGATCCTATTAAGATTATGCGGTGTTCAGATGATGCGATATTCTTACGGCTTCAGAAAAAAGGAATGAGGCAGTTGGCAAAGCTTGGATTCTCAAGATTCGGTTTTTAGATGGGCAGTAGACGCAGGAGCATTCTACACCGGCTTAGTATTTCAATCATCTGCAAGCCGATATTGCACTACAGAATCTGTTTTTGATGAGGTAAAGCACATTAAAAAGTCACAAGGCGCGATAGAAGTGTTACTTGAATCCAACAGCTTACAGATAATAAATCCAGATAAAAAAAGCATTGAAAAAGTATTCTCCGCAGCAAGGAGGACTGGTGACTATCCAAGACTTTCAGAGGCAGACATCTCGATTATAGCCCTTGCACTTCAGCTAGAAGTTCCCTTGATAACTGATGATTACGCAGTTGCTAATGTAGCAACTACTATGAAGATCCCTGTAAAGTCCCTGGCGACTAGAGGTATCACACATACAATAAAGTGGATAACATACTGCAGCGCATGTGGCAGGACTTTTGGGGCTACTGCAAAAGAGTGTAGGCTTTGTGGCAATACGTTGAGGCGAAAATACAAGCTAATCTGAGCCCGCTGTGTGCTTTCTCTTTTAGGGAGTTGCCGACCACTCCAATCACCAAAATGTAACGAAGATAACATCCGATTTGTATGTTATTTGTATGCGTCATTTGAACTCAGTTTATTTGTCGTGATCGTCAAATAGAGTCCTCTGCAATACTTTTTTCACATCATTGGAGGTATCTAAGACCTTACGCATTCGTTCAGCCCTCATAAGGCCAAAGCCAGGTATAATAGAAAGTTCTGCTGCAGTGGCGTTGAGTGCTCTAATCGGGGTATCGAATTTCTTGAGCATCCTGGCGGCAAGTTTCTCCCCTACCCCAGGTAAAGATGCGAGGACGGAAAGTTGCTGTATATAGATAGGATTCTCTTTCTTAATTTTTCTCAATAGCGGGCCTTTCGCCTTGCCTTCTTGCAAGCTCCTGTTGACTAACGTAACCAGCAACTGAGCCGTTTGTTCTGCGGAAGGTGTGTGAATAGTAGGAATTCTAAACTCCATTGCCACTGTGATAAGTGCGTCGTATGCAACTAGCATTCTCTCTGCATGGAACTTAACATCCGATTCTTCACTATCCTCAGAACTTTCGGTCAGCTCGGCGATATTACCTTGAACTACTAATAATGGTTTTTGATAGTACTTTACTAGATCAGAACACTGTATAAACAAGCGACCGTCATAAATAGAGCTTACCAAGTCACGCACAGTTTTGCGCTCTATCGCTGTCTCAGAGGAAACAACATAATCACCTACTTTTAATTGTGTAAAGTCAATGATAGCACCTGCATTTTTCAGAAGCTCAGGTATATTGCTATTCCTTTCTCTTTCATCTACTACAATTCTGACAGGCACCCTATATTGTTTGTTCCAGACCTCTATAACTATATATTTTCATAATTCGCGGGTGTCGATTGTTAGGTTTATAAGATGCAGCTTTTGCGAGCTGTCTCTCAGCATGGTTCGTTACAATTTGAATATTTCTCAATGAATTTTTAAGACTGCCAAGAAAGCGCAGAGATAGGGTTTTGAAAATCTATAATTCAGAGTGCGATTATGGACCAGAACTTATCCTAATGTTCTTGGCCCCCCTGTACCGGATGATCCAGTTGATGGAGCGCCACCAGCCTGCATACCGCGGATCATTTCGTTTATCTTGTTCTCAACTTCCTTTAGGTTTTCTTTTACTCTCGTCTCTTGCTTACCAAGAACCATAACACGCGTATTTGCTAGCTCTTTCTTCTCCTCCAACTCCTTGAGAACGTCTTCCTTTTTAGCTTTGATTAGCACAGAGCCTGCATTCTTGTATATTGCATCATCTGGGCTTGCTTTTTTCAATTCCTGAAGAGCCCTGTCTGTCTCTGCCATTTCAACTTCCAGCTGTTGCTTTTGCATCATGATTGCCTGTAGATTCTGCTGAAGCTGCTGTAACCGGGATACCTGTTCTCTTACCCATGGGGGAAGTTCCTGTTCACTCATAAATTGCCAATCTATTCACATCAGGAGCATATAAAGTCATACCATCAGGCACTTATAAGATACGTCTGCCAACCTCAAGTAGGAATTAACGCTTGCACGCAAAGATGCGATATCACTAGTCACTATTTTGAAGACAACATGAGTTTGTTTTAGTGAGAGAGCTGATCTGCTGTCACTAGCTTGAAGCATGCGAAGGTCCGGACCTAGCGCGTCATAAATGCCTGCTGCCATACGCTTGGAGCTTGTAGATACCTTGATTTTAGCTTTGTAACTTTTCAAGTTGTATATCATATGCGCCTGAGGCTATCTTGCAATTGCACTTAGGACAGTGCCATATCCCAGCTGCCAAACGGCTGAACCTAATCGAACCGCAAGATGGACATCTCCTCTTCTTGTGAAGTGTACGATGAACCTTACCATAACGTTTGCGTACTGTGGCTCCATATTTAACTCCGAGTCCAATGAGGGTTGTTGAGCTTTTTTTCCTCTTAGCCATTGTTTGCTACTAACCCCTTCAATCTTGCCCGTATCTCCTTTCCTTTAATTGTTGCTGCTTCTGCCGCCATTTTGATCTGGTCTGGTGTAAATGAACCGGTGTAACCCTTCTGGGTCGCACAAAAACCTTCATCTATGGTGGTTATAGTTATCCGTGAGTCCATGCAGGCTTCTTCTTCAGCGTTAGGATCCATCAGTACGTAATCACCGATTCTTGCCGCGGTAACTGAGACTGGCATACTCGTTGTAGGCATTGGTTGCGTTTCCCCAGTGTCTACCACTTTTTGATCCTGCATTTCAAAGATTGGTAACTTTGAGGTAAGTAGCGCTGCGACCGTAGCATAGGAGGTCGCATCAAACAGATTGCCGTCGGCATTGAGCACACTGCAATCAACGAATATTGTATACACTATCTTGCCAGGTACAAGCACAAGCTTTGCTAGATCAATCATCTCAGATTCCCTGACGCCTCTGTCGACAACCCTCGCAAGCTCAACCACCTCCTCATCTGGAGGGCCCGGCTCAATGTATGGCGAAGCGGTAGGCAGTACTTCTGCTGAAACAATCAAGGCGCCCTTATTCTCAAGACCCTCAAAAGGCTCGCCTGTACCGACTTTGACCCCTGCAATGACTTCGGTGTCTCCGAGCTTTACCCTTGCAGAGCCATTTGCCTTCTTGATAACATCGGTCTCAAGTTCTAGCTGCCTAATTTCGCTAAAGTCTCTGCCATCCAGCCTCTTCCCTCTTGACAGGGCATCCCACATCTGCTGCTTGCGTAGGTGCTCAATAATTATAGTTGATCTCTTTGATGAACTCATGGTACTTCCTCCTTTAGTTCCGTTTCATTGCCAAAGTACTTTTGCATTAATGCCTGCTTTTGGATTTCATATACCATCTTGGAGCCGTCAATTGCCTTTTCAAGGCATTCGTTAAATTGCTCTGGTTCAAGCCTGCCGTCCAGCTGCAGAAGTGTAACTTGTTCTAGCCTAGGCATGTATGCAACAGGCATATCTGCCTGGCCTTCCTTATCCTCTTGATCGTTAATATCCAACACGATCTTGTCATCGACTTTACCTGCAGCGCAGGAAGCCACTAGATCGTGCATGCTGATACCGGCGTCTGCTAACGCAACAGAAGCAGCCGTGATGCCGGCACATCTGGAGCCACCATCAGATTGGAGTACTTCTACAAAAACATCGATTGCTGCCCTCGGATAATCCTGAAGCATCAGTGCAGGCTCCAGCGCCTCTCGCATCACCTTAGAAATCTCGACTTCCCTTCTAGAAGGTGCAGGATTTTTGCGCGTATCAGTAGAGAAGGGGGACATATGATAACGGCATCGAAGCACGCATCTGTCGGGAAGTGCCATGTGCTTAGGATGCACTTCTCGAGGGCCGTACACCGCTACTAGTATCTTATTCTTCCCAAACTCAATGAATGCAGAACCATCTGCATTTTTCACTGAGCCTACCGTTATCTTGACAGGACGTAGTCCGTCAACACCTCTTCCGTCTGTCCTTTTGCCATTTTCGTCTATTAAATTTCTTGTCTGAGTCACTTTTCTCCCTCAACCTCCAATTCTTCCTCCACCTCATCAATAGTGGATTCAATCTCTCCTGGTTTAGATGCCTCTGCAACCAGCGAACCCCTGTCTTGAGGCGGGGGCGTGGTTGTATCTGGAACGTTCAAAAGTCCTTTAATACGTTGCGTCAAGTTCGCAGTGTGTGCCTCCTCCTCTACCATTCTAATTGCCCTTACTGCCAAATTTACTCCTTCCGGTAAACGGCCTGTCACGACTACTATCCCATTCTGACCTATGAGAACCCGTGTCTGGGTTGCCTGCTCTATTGTTTGAATCATGGAGCCACGCTTACCTATAAGGCGTGGAACTCGGGTAGCCGATATCCTAAGCAGTTCTCCACGAGGAATCTTCCCAAGGTCTCGATCTTGAACAGTAAGCATCGGGTCTCTTGTCCGGTCAAATGCAATAATCCTTGCAGTTATCATATCGCCTATCGCAAAATGCTTTGTCATGTCATCTCTCGCGGAGGAAAAATCCCTTCCGAACACATCCTGTGCTGGCAAATGAGCAGAAAAGCAAGAGTTGATGTCTACTTCCCATGAGAGGGATGAGTGATCTATTATCTTGCCTATCACGAGATCATTTACTCGTGGGATATAGACACCTGATAGGGGAATAACCTTGACTCCATCGCGTCCAGTCTCTGCAATGCCAATTCTGGTAGCGACGAGAGCATTTCCCGATCTGATAACATTCATGAGTGGCCTAAAATTCCCCTCAACAATCTTGTCACCGGGGATGACGTATCTTCTCTTCACCTCATGCATGGCTCAAAAGCTCACCACTAGGGCAAAAAAACCCTTCCGAAAGCGTATGTTCATTTTTCATTTTTTCCTTTTCTCTCCCTTTGCTGGTAGGTTATCCGCATTTATATTTTTAAGTGTAGGTAATTTGGCTAGTCTTCCTTCACTTGGGCCGACCCCTTTGTTACTGCCCCAAGCCGGTCAAGAAACTGACCCTTGAGGCTCGCATTTATATCAACCATTACCCTGAGTGACCCATCGGCTAGCCACTCTTCAGATAGAAGGTCCCCAGTAGACTTTAGTACGCTATATGACTGGGCTGCAAATTGCGGCGGGACTGTTATCGTAAGCTTTAGGGTCTCCGACTTTAATGGTAGGATCTTTCGAACTGCATCTACTATTGCCTTCGCTTGATCATCCACCTTTCTGAATGGGTCTATAGGAACCCTCACTTCTTCCATCGCTGCCTCTATCCTCACAATTGGGTGTGGCAAGTGAGTTTTGGGGTCGACAAAGCTCCTGTTTATGAACTGTACTATCTGCCTTTTCTTCTCCTCAACCATCTTTCTACGTTGGTCAGTGGTAAGGTTAAGCTCTCCCTTTGCGAGAATCTGTTTGGCTATATCTACCGAATCAGTGGTCTTGAAGTGCTTCATCATCTTCTCACTTGATGCCCTCGAGCCCTTGTTGGCGTCAGAGTATATTTCATCTGATACAAGTGCACCTGAAATGTCTGATCTTTTGCCCATCTTATATTCCAGTGCGGGATCCGGCTTGACCAACACCTCAAATTTTTCACCATCCAAAATGAGGCGAGCGACAGTGAATTTGTCTGTCATTTAATGTGATCATCCATTTCCGGAATATATATGCCTGTCAAGACATCCAATGCAGAATTTTTGCAAGTTTCGGTAGATTTTTAAGGTTGTTTTGGATAGTTGTTAGAATATTGGTTTCTGCGTCCGCTGAGATTGTTGAAAAAACAAATGAAAGGATTGTTGTCAGGTTTAGCAATATTCCAAGGCAATACGTCAATTCTCTCAGGAGGTTGGCGATAAGCGAAGTTTCAACGCTTGCAATAGATGATGTTGTGATACTTGAAAATTCGTCCGTTATGCACGATGAAGCGGTCGCACATAGGCTTGGTCTAATTCCACTTCGCACTGATCCCGGCAGATTCGTAATGCCTCACGAGTGCGACTGCAAGAGCACGCTTGGATGCAGCAAATGCAGAGTTCTTTTGGTCCTTGACGCAGAGGCAAATGAAAAGACTGTGTCTGTTGCCTCAGGCGAGCTAGTATCAGAAGATGAGACGGTCAAACCTGTAAGTAAAGACATACCTATTGTTGTCCTGGCACCAAATCAGAAATTAAAATTTGAAGCATACGCGAGGTTAGGGACTGGCAAAGATCACGCAAAGTGGCAACCGACGTCGGCCGCAGTAGTAAAAGATGGTGAGGGGGAGGATGAGACAATACTCATCTTAGAGTCAAATGGCGCACTCACTGCAGAAGAGGTGCTACTGGCTGCAGTGGAGCGACTTGTTGCAAAAATCAAAGGCTTCAAACAGTTAGTTTCCTCGTTGAAGGTTCCAAAGAGCGCCTAGACATCAGGTTTGATATCAGTTTGTTGAATTTACAACCTGCAATTTCCCAAACCTAGTCGCAGGCAAAGCAATTTAGATTTCACCTAGACTAATCATAGATTACGCAGGCAAACTAAAATGGACATTGAGCAGATCAAACGGGGGTTTTATGTTAACCTAGCCATTACATTTATTTGGGGACTTTTGAATACGAATTTATACTACAGATGTTTGCCCAGACAGCGATTGATAATACGATTTGGACGCTACGCAGTGCCTTTAAGAAGAGCAGGGCGCCGATATGGCGAGCCCTCCAGGGGGAGCTTAAGGGTCCAAGGGCCAATCGACGCGAGATTAATATCACCAGGCTTGCTCAGATAACTAAGGCCGATGAGGTCGTAGTGATTCCAGGCAAAGTTCTTGGAACTGGCAGTCTTGGTCACAAGCTGACCGTTTGCGCTTTTTCAATTTCAGAAGGAGCTGCCAAAAAGATCATAGAGTCAGGTGGCAAGGTTGTGACATTTGACGATTTGATAAAATTGTACGCCGATGGCAAAGGAGTGAGAATAGTTGGCTGAGCAAAAAGCAGTCCAGCATCATAACAAGACCATGATTGTAGTTGATGCAACTAACTGCATTGCTGGTAGGATGTGCTCACACGTCTCAAAGCTATTATTGGAAGGTAACAGAGTCGCCATCGTCAATGCAGAGAAGGCAATGCTATCGGGTAACAGATACATGACAATTGACTCATATAAAGAACATTTGGAAATCAACTCTGTGACCAATCCCATTCATGGTCCGTTCCACCCTCGCAGGCCAGATACCATCCTGTCTAAGATGGTAAGAGGGATGGTGCCAAAGCGTAAACCAAACGGCGTGGGTGCGTTTAAGCGTCTGAGAGTATATATGGGAGTTCCTGAGGATATGAGGGGCGCCAACATGAAGTCATTTGATGACTCAAAGATTACAAAACCAGAATCTTACTATATTTCTATTGGCGAAGTTGCCAAGCAGATAGGGTGGAAGGGAGAATGATAAACAAGATAGAGCTATACCCAGGACAACGCAAGACGAGCAAGGCCGTCGCCACTATATCTAAGGGCACTGGCAGGGTGAGGATGAACAACAAGCCAGCAGAGATGGTGACACCGGAGATCGCAAGAGAGCTTCTCCTTACGCCACTTACTCTCATCGGGGACTTGCGTAATAGGATCGATGTCGATGTGCAAGTCCATGGGGGTGGCTTTATGGGACAGGCATTTGCAAGTGCAGTGGCAGTATCACGTGCCCTTACAGGCCAAGAGAAGGGAGGTAAGGATCCAAAGGAGCATCCTCTCACTAGAAGCATGAGGGAAGAGATAAGGAAAAAGATAACAGAATATGACAGGCACCTGTTATCTGGAGACAGCAGGCAGACAGAATCGAAGAAATTTGGCGGTCCTGGAGCACGACGCAGAAAGCAAAAGTCATACCGTTGATTTCTCCTTTTGAGAGAGGGTCTGTTATATCTATTGACTGATCATTTTCACGCTAGCCCATCGCTCATCGAATAGACCTTGTAAATCTGGCCCGTATGCCTGTCCGTATACCTCCATTCATCTGAGTTGAATTTGGCCTCGTTGAACCTTGCCTTGATGGATGGATGCAGCATCTCGTATACATTTTGCCCAATTGAGACTTTGTTAGCCCCTGAGAGTGATGTTATTTTGGCTGCTATGTTCATGCAATATCCAAGAATGTCAATTAGAGAGCTTCGGTCATGACCGTACTGCACGATGACATTTTCACCCTCGTCCATCCCTATCTTAACATTCAGCTCAGGGTAATCATATTGATTAAGAATTGGATTGATACCGTTTTTTACTACCGTAAGCATCGACTTGGAGCATTGTACTGCTCTATCACATGCAAGCAGTTTGTTATAGCTAGCAGGAAAGAAAGAAATGACAGCGTCTCCCACGTATTTGAGTATGTAACCTTTGTGGTTGTATATAACCTGAGAAATTTCATACGTGAAAGCTCTTATTATCGTAGTCAGTTTGTCCGCAGGCAATGTCATGCTCATATTAGTTGACCCAACTAGGTCGGCATACATTATCACAAGAGGGAGCTTTGTACTAACGTGGTTGAGAAGAAATTCTTGACCTGGCTGCAGCGATACATCGTACTGAAAACGACGCTTGAGTGCGCGCCATAGCCTATCTTGAGTCTGGGAGACAAGCGTGTCAGAGTCAACTATTTTTGCCTGTTCTAGGCTGTTGTTATCGGTATTCATCATCATATCTAAGAGATCCTTGCTGGCACCACTATGCACTTTCTCGTTCTTCTGCTCTTCTGCTGCGGACAAGTCTGAGTTGAATTAGAGTGCATTCCATTTAAACGTGAATATATTAAACAGTAACATACACCTTTCTGGCAATGAGGGCACCTATTAAAGGAGACGATTATTTTTGCAGGCAAATAAATGTAGCAACCGAGAGGGTGCAAGAGGCTTTTCTCGACGCTATTAAGCCTTCCATTGTACTGCGTCATGAAAATGCAATGCTAGGCGATGGCACAATAACTCAGGCCGACACGTTTGATCTACAGAATTTGGAAAACTTTTTCCAACGCCTTGGATACACGCTCGAAGGCTGGACGTTTAGTGGAATCCTCAAATCGACTACAGAAGATATGCACAGGTTATACTGTACACTTACCAAAGAGACTGACAAGTTTTATATGAGCGTTTATTTTGGCATTCAGTTTCACGTCCTACTTTACTATAGAGTCGACACCCAGGTAATTGACTTACAAAAGGAGCTTATGAAAATTGAGGAGACTGCCGCTTCAGTTTCAGACCATATGACACGCGCCGCTGATAAACTGCTTGCTGCGGAGTTGGAAAAAAGAGGCTTTAACAACTTAGGCTTAGACGAGCTTTTTGTAAGAATGTTTGAAGATGAAACGCTTGTAGAGCAGCTTAGTGAAAAGACAGCTGTCGTGGAGGATGAGTTCTTGGAGTTTAGGGATGCCCGCACCAAGAAAAGCGAGCTTCTTTCAAAACTAAAAACTCTACTCACAGAGTTCTATAGGACATCACCTGTACTAATTGATTATAACAGATTGATGCAAGGCGAAGAGGGGGTAACTAACTACTTTGATATTGAAATCTTAAAGAATAAGAAGACTAAAAGAAGAGAAGCATTTCTTGACACTGCAAAGATAAAAGAAGAGGCGACCGACAAGTTGTCAAGTGAGGTTGGCGCGGTTGAAGAAGTGCTGCATAAGATAAGATACTAACGTATACCGTATTATGAGTCTGAAGAAGCAGTACAAAGTGTAGTAATATTGATTATTTGATCATCACTACTTCTGCAAGTCTCTATGCTGTCAACGATCAGATTTCGTTTATTAGCTCAGTCAGCTTTCTTTTTGGCTTAGGATGCAGCATCTTTTGTGAATAACCAAGGCACAGGATAACCGCAGGGGTAAGATCAGTGACTAGTGCCTGCATTACCTTTTGCTCATCTATCATACCAATCCACACAGACGTGAGACCAAGCGCATGGGCTGCAAGCTGGGCATAAGCAGCGGCAAGGGTTGCATCTTGGACAGAGAACTTTTTGATTATGTGTGGAGGAAAATTCATCTTGACTCTTGACGGGTCCATACAAAAGACTAGGACCACCGGTGCGTTCACATACGGTTGGTTGTTTGCGGCCTGGACTAGCTTGAGCTTGACGTCGTGATTCTTCACACGATAAACTTCGAAGCCTTGAAAGCCTCCTGCTGTTGGAGCAGTATCAGCCGCAGCAAATATCATTTCTAGCTTCCAATCCTCTATTTCACGATCCTCAAACTTACGTTGCGATCTGCGGTTCAGCATTACATTGAAGAGGTTAGTCTGCAGAATATCGTCCAATTCTGAAGGTGCCTCCTCTTGCTTGGGATAGAGTTTCGTATCTTTTGTGTCACCTGCATACATTCTCGACAAAATATCGCTTGGATACATCCAACTATCTACATATGTACGTCCAATAAAGACTTTCGATGTTAATGCAATACTGAAATAGCGTATTGGGACAGCTATAGCTGTTGGCAAATGGTTAAAACGAAAAAGATGATCCTTGAATTACAGATAGAGATAGACATTCCAGATGACATCATTCAGGACAGCCAGAGGATAAAAGCTGTTGAGGATGGCCTTAGCCGTAGCATTTCTAAGGGCTTGTATGATCAGGGAGTATCATTTGAGATAAGAAACTGTAGTTCAAGAATAAAATAGGAGAAATATGGCAAACAAAATTTTTGCCATAACATCTTATTAGATCGAAACTTGGTTTGTTGGAAAACGTTTACAATGACGATTCTTGTTTTTGCGAGGGTCTTTTTGGCTTCGGTCTTACGGATGAGATCGCTCGAATGGGCAAGATATCAGCATACACTTGGCGTCACAACCAACGACCCAGAATAAGATTTGTGTTGCTAACGTTTACAATCACTCAGCAAGGATAGTCGACTTGGTTAGGAAAATGTCATTACAGTCACAGGTAGGTCCGAAATGAAATTCATATGTAATTTTAGTTTTGATGAACTCCTGACACCCTTCGCCTGTTTGAACTAAGCGAAGTCAAGAGGCGTGGAAATTTACATTACATTGTTGACAGGAGTAGCATCATTTTGTGAGGATATTCGGACTGGTAAACGTGCAAAGGACATTAACCATCAAATAAGGAGGGCCCTCTTTTCGCTTGCCAGCTACAACGTACCAAGGGTTACGTGCTAAACTCATCTCAGATAATGAGGAAATGAAATAAATATCATAGGAGATTATGTCATACCAAAATGGAATGTGCAGTATACGACACTTATGTTACGAAGAAGGATGGAAGAACAATGCACTTTGATGTGGTTGTAGACGCAGATACACCCCACGAGAAGGCAATTGACTATGGCAAAGAATACCTTTCCACGGCAGGCCAAAGCGGACAGAAAATGACCCAGGAAGAATGTCAGTTCTGTCATATACAAGAAGCTCCGCCGTTTGTAGAGAAAAATATTAGAGAAAACGGATACTGGATCCAAAGGATGGAAGGCTGTCCTTCCTAGAGATTCATTTCATTTTATTTATTTTTTATAACGTATGCTGATATTTTACCTTAATACTGGCAGTCTGTATCTGTTAGTTGTATCTATTGACTTACAAGTTCGGAAACAATTTAGCATCTTGGAGTTCCTAGTGAACTGCGTTATCCATGAGTTAACATTGCAAGCTCAAGAACAGATCTTCAAAGCAAAGAAAGCTGTTTGCCGTTGCAATTGACGGCCGTTTTTAAACTTTAGGCTAACACAAATTATAATTAAGGCATGGACTCCTGATGGATTGCATAAATAGATGAATGAAGCAAGCGTATGGAACCCCGAAAAAGAGAGGCGTATACCGACCATTGAAGATATTGTCAAGGCACAGGATATCTTATCAGGAACAATTAGAAGAACACCTCTGCAATCTACCAGAACGTTCTCGGGTATTGCAGGGAAAAATTTGTTTCTCAAGCTCGAATGCCTACAGGTGACTGGATCTTTCAAAGTGCGTGGGGCTTTCGTGAAGATAAGCAAGATATCCGAAAAACAGGCAGGCTATGGTGTTATTGCTGCATCAGCCGGTAACCATGCTCAAGGCGTGGCATATGCCGCTATGATAAAAAAGATACCATGCACAATTGTCATGCCAGAGAATGCCTCGCCAGCTAAAGTTGCGGCTACCAGGTCATATGGTGCTAAAATAATTCGGCGCGGGGCAAATTACGATGATGCATGGGAGGCGACGCAGGATATTGCCAAGGCAGAGGGGAGTACAATAATCCATGCTTTTGATGACCCTGATATCATTGCAGGCCAGGGTACCATAGGTCTTGAGCTTCTTGAAGATCTCCCAGATGTTCATGCCATATACTTGCCTGTCGGCGGCGGGGGCCTTGCTGCGGGCGTTGCAATTGCAGTCAAGTCAAGAAAACCAAATGTGAGAATAATAGGAGTAGAATCAGAGGCATTTCCCGCCATGAAAGAATCTCTTGCCAAAGGATCCCTTCAGTCTACAAAGCGAGGCTACAGCATAGCGGATGGGATCTCAGTCAAGCAACCAGGCGAACTCAGCTATAGAATACTAAGCAAGTACCTTGATGAGATTGTCCTAATTGACGATGCATCAATAGTAAAGACAATGTTTCTTATGATGGAACGTGCCAAATTGGTGGCCGAACCTGCGGGAGTAGCGAGCCTTGCTTACCTTCTATCTAGTGCAGCCCTAGCAGGCAGTATGAAAGACAATGTTGCCACTATTCTATCAGGAGGGAATGTTGACATGTACCTCTTGGGTCAAGTAGTGGCTAAAGGCTTGATGCAAATGGGAAGACTACTTAAGATTTTTATCCTACTACCCGACAAGCCCGGTGCACTTAAGGGTTTAGTAGATGGGATTGCAGAGCTGAGCGTCAACATAGTCGAAGTGGATCATGACAGGCTGAGCGCGCATATTCCTGCAGGAACTGCCGGCGTTTACTTGAGTCTGGAATTGGAGAATGAAAAACACGCTCAACGCTTGATAGAATTTCTGAAACAAAAGGGAATAGAGTTCAAGGTAGTTAGTTAGCTGGCTAATTAAGTAAGATAGCTGTATTCTCGTAATCCTGCTTTCTCGGCAGTATTGCCGCCTACCTTGACGAGCACAAATTCCTTGTGGGCCTGAACAAGAGAATCACTAAAGTTGCGCTCATTTCTGTGGAGTCTCTCGTATTCTGCCATCGTCAGTTTTTGTCTTGGGCCAATTTCTGTGTCCAAGTCCATCTTGCTTACTATTTCCTTATACTGTGGTTGTATCGTTCCGCTAAAGACCATTGCGCTACTTCCGCTACCGTAAGAGCCAAAGCCAATCCGCTTTTGGTCAAGATCTACCCCTTTCTTGAATTCAAATTCCAGCATACTTCGCAGCCCCATATACATTGATGCAGTATACAAATTGCCAATTATTGCAGATGCTTCAAGCGAGGTGGCCATCTTCTTTTCATATACCTCATTATAAAAGGAGGTCTGCATAAACGCCCGTCTGAACCGCTCATCTGCTTTCATAAATTCAGTGTCCGCAAGAATTGACTCAATAGTTCCACGAGGATCCTTTGGGTGGGGCTCGGACATTCCAACCTCTTTGATAACATTCTTCCATCTTGGGAGATGGCGCCATTCGTGCCTCAACAGATAGGCAAGAGCCTTTTCACCCATCTTTCTATATGGAAGATGTACGGCAAAGTAATCTATGTAATCAGTTATCGACTCATTGTCCTTTAGGTTAATAAGCCCTGTTTTGATTGCCTTCTCCTTGTAAGCATCAAACGCCTTTCTAACCGATATCAGATATAACAAATTTGAATAGCTTCCGTTGACAAGTGGTGTTTCTTTACCAAATGGACGGTAAAAGTCGTATTCATTCCTGATCGTTGTCGAAGGAACTTTTGGGTCAAAGGCCAAGAGTCTCGGATTTTCTTGTACTAACAGAGCAACGGCGCCGGCACCTTGGGTATATTCTCCAGTTGAACCAATATCATACTTCGCTATGTCACTTACAACAACTATAGCAGCCTTGCCATTATTTTCCTCCGCCCTTATCCAATTTGCATTGTCATATAGCGCATAAGAGCCACTCACACATGCAAATTTACATTCGATGCCACCAGCATGTTCAAATGAGCCCTCCCCATAGATCTGTTCTAACATCCCAATAACAAAGGAGTTCATTGCCTTCGATTCATCCAACGATGATTCAGTAGCGACATAGAGCCTTCCAATATCCTCAGGGTGAAGGTGCTTCTTTTGCATCAGTTTCATGCATGCGTTTGCCGCCATGCAGGCAGAATCCTGGTTAGTGTCAGCAATGGCCATCTTTCTAATTCCAATACCATACTCGAGTTTCTGGGGATCCATCCCTCTTGCCTCGGCAAAATCCTTGTAATCGATGTAAAGCTTAGGGATATACATTGCAAGATCATCAACACCTACAACGGGCATTTCTTGATCGCACTAATGCTGATAGTCATTTAAAGGTATATCTAGAAATATTATTGACCTAGATATACCAATTTGTTTGAGCAAAATCTTAAAAAAAGAGTTTGTCCAACTACATATGTCGTATCGGTCGATCCATCTCTGTCAAAAATGCGTTAAAAGCAAAGTAATATCGTGGTACCCCATTTTCATTGTGAATTTGTCGGCATCATAAGTATTTTGAATCATGGTACAATGCCAACGTAGAGCTTCATGATTGACCTGTGTCTGGAATAGAATATAATACTCACGAAATGTTTAAGGTTTAAAATTAAAGTACAAACTGCAACAGCTTAGGAGCCGTTTCATGCTTAATTCTTAGGTTCTTGGTTCTTGTAGCTGGTAATTCTAT
>Ga0075421_100000543_pt1 | contig 39910 bp, 29 predicted proteins | sample SoiMetdeltSBSDD5_FD_75292 | JGI IMG/M metagenome (GOLD analysis project Ga0075421, IMG submission 75292) | Bulk soil microbial communities from a Populus tree surrounding site in Tennessee, USA - Soil MetaG P. deltoides SBSDD5 | ecosystem: Environmental > Terrestrial > Soil > Tree plantation... | reverse complement strand
CGCTGCAACCACGCGCCGGCTCGGGTGTATGTCCCCGAGGGAGCACGCCATGGCGAAGGAACTCCGCATCGCCCTCCTCCTGGCCGCGCTCGCGGGTCCGCTCGCCGCGCAGGTTCAGGAGGTTCGAGTGCAGGAGGCCCGAGCGCTCGCCGGCGATGGCCGCTACGACGAGGCGAAGCGGCTCCTGGGCCCGAGGACGCGCGATCCGGAAGCCCTCCACCTGCTCAGCAGGATCGCCATGCTCCAGGCCGACGACGAGGCTGCCGCGGAGCTCTGCCGCAAGGCGGTCGAGCTCCGGCCGGCCAGCGCCGAGTACCACTACTGCCTCGGCAACGCGACGCGCTCGGTCGTCCAGCACGCGAGCCTCTTCCGGAAGCCGGCGCTGTCGAAAGAGGCGCGAGGGGAGCTCCTCCGCGCGCTGGAGCTCGATCCGGATCACCTGCGGGCGCGCATCGCGCTGCTCCACTTCTACCTCTACGCACCCGCGATCGGCGGCGGCAGCGAGGAGAAGGCGCTGGAGCAGGCGGTGGAGATCGGCAAGCGGGACCGCGTGCGAGGACACCTGGCGCGCGCCCGGATCCATGCCAAGCACGAGCGGGTCGACCTCGTTCGCCAGGAGCTTCTCGATGCCGTGCGCGAGGCGCCCGGCTCGGCGCGGGCCCACAGCGCGCTGGGAACGCACTACGCGACGGAGGCGAAGAACTACGCGGCCGCGCTCGACGAGCTCGAGACCGCGGTTCGCGTCGAGCCAGCGTACATGCCGGCGTGGTTTCGGCTCGGCCAGGCCGTCGCGCTCGGCGCTCCGAATCTGGCGCGGGGGGAAGAGGCGCTCGAGAGGTACGTCGCGTACCGCCCGCAGGAGGACGAGCCGGGGCTCGGAACCGCGCATTACTACCTCGGCGTGGTGCAGGAGAAGCAGGGGAAGACCGCCGAGGCGCGCCGCAGCTACGCCGCGGCGCTGCGCTACGACCCTTCGTCGAAGCCGGCCAGGGAAGCACTCGCGCGCCTGAGGTGACTCGGTGTGGTGAGCCGAGCGGAGGTGACGCGGATGGCCCGAGAGGTCGTCGGGCGCGCCGCCCTCGGCGGCCTAGGCGGGCCGCAGCAGGAACACGTACTGCGTGGCGAATCGCAGCGGCCAGAAGTGCCGCCTGGCGGTGCGGCGCGCTCGATCCGATGCGCCGTTCGCACCCGAGGGCGGTCGGCTCGCCCGGCGGGGCCACTCATCGCGCCCGACCCACTCGACGGCGAAGCCGCAGCGGGTGATCAGCTCGCGCCACTCCTCGTGCGTCGCCGCGCGCTCGTGGCTGTCCTCGTCGTGCCGGCGCAGGATCTTCGCCTCGAGCATCCACTTCGGCGCCCGCGAGTTCGGCACCATGATGCACGCCCGGCCGGACGCGGCGAGGACGCGGCGCATCTCGCCGAGAGCGCGCTCGGCGGAGAGGAAGTGTTCGAGGGTGCCGATGCAGGTGACGTGGCGCAACGAACCGTCGCGGAAGGGCAGCGCCTCGGCGTTGGCGCAGGCGACGAGGGAGCGCGACGTCCGCTGTCGCGCGAGCGCCAGGGCGGTGAGCGACAGGTCGATGCCGTAGCCCCTGGCGCCCGCGGCGACGGCCTCGCCGGTGAGCAGGCCGGGGCCGCAACCGATGTCGAGAAGTCGCTCGCCGGCGCCGACGCCAAGGTACTCGAGGAAGGTCGCGTAGAAGGCGGATGGGCGCAGATAGGCGAGCCCCTCCGTCGCGTAGGTGCGATCGAACCACCTCTGCACGGCGTCCTGGCTCGGCATCGGCGTGGCTCCTATGCCGCGGCAGGCTTGGCCGCCGCCTTCGGGCGGGCGCGCAGCAGCTGATTGAGCAGCACCGCAACGACCGTGGCGAGCGTCAGCGAGGAGCCGAACAGCGGCCGCAGCCAGCCGGCGACGCCGGCGTAGGCGCCGGGCAGGATGTCGAGGCTCAGGCCGAAGACGAGGGCGGTGCCGACGACGAAGGTCTTGCGGCCATCGACTCCCGCTCCCAGGATGATCTGCATGCCGGAAAGGATCATGAAGCTGGTGACGAACACCAGGATCGCACCCATCACCGGGGTCGGCATCACGGACAGCAGGCCGCTGATCTTGGGCGAGAAGCCGAGCAGGATGAAGAGGCCGCCGGCGGCGAAGCCGATGTGCCGGCTGGTGGCACCGGTGGCGCTCGACAGCGCGACGTTGCTCGCCGAGGTGTCCGACGCCATGCCGCCGATGAGCCCGGAAACGGTCACCGCCATCGCGTCCGCCATCAGCCCGCCGCCGATGCGGTCGAGGTCGGGCTCCCGCCAGTCGGCGTCGTTGACCTTCTCGCACATGATCAGGTTGCCCATCGACTTGAGCGCTCCGGTGACGGAGACGATGAGGAAGGCCGGCAGCAGCGACCAGCGGAACGCGATCTGCGTCATGCCCTCGATCCAGGGCAGCGCCACCCACGGCGAGCGGGCGAGGCTCTGGAGCTGCTCGGCCCCGAAGAGCCCCGCCGCGAGCGACAGCCCGTAACCCACCGCCATGCCGATCAGCACGCCGTAGAGCCGCAGCTTGCCGCTGCCCCAGACGTTGACGGCGATCATGATGAGCAGGGTGATGGCGGCCAGGGCCACGTTCTTGCCGGCGATCGGCTCGTCCTGGAAGGTGATGCCGAGGAACTTCGAGGCGCCGAGCGGGATCAGCGACACCGCCACCATCAGCACCACGAGGCCGGTGATCTCCGGCGGGAACAGGAAGCCCAGCCGCCGGATGGCGCGGGCGAAGAGCACCTCGAAGAGGCCGGCGACGATGGTCATCCCGCGCATCAGCGGCAGGCCGCCGAGCCAGCCGGCGCTCATCGATGCGGTGAAGAAGTTGGGCCCGCAGAGGTTCGGGCAGAGGTAGCCCGAGCCGAAGCCGCGGGAGTGCATCGCCTGCGCGATGGTGCCGATGCCGCAGGCGCACATGGTGAGCGCGACGACGCCGCGCACCTGCTCGAACGAGCCGCCGATCTCGGCGATCAGCACCACCGGCAACACGAGGGTGCTCGACATCAGGAAGATGTGCTGCACGCCGAGCAGCACGAGCACCGAGAGCGGCGGCCGTTCGTCGGCGGCGTAGACGAGGCCCGGCGGACGTCTCACGGCTTCATCCCGCTGGGCTCAGAGCTTCATCCAGATCGGCGTCGCCAGGTAGAAGTCCGAGCCGACGAGCAGCACCTCGCCGCCGACTTCGACCTTGCGCATGTACATGAGCTTCCGCGTGGGAAGCATCTCGCCCGGCTTGTGCCAGAGGTATTGCACCCAGGCGGTGTCGTCTTTCGCCAGCTTCTGCAGCATCTCGCGCACCACCGGCCGCCCGACGGCGTCGCGGAACCCGGACATGTCGCGGCCCTCGATCGTCGGGTAGGCGGGGTCGACGAGCGAGCGCCCCCGAACGTCGAGCACGTAGACGAAGGAGCCCAGGAAGTGGAAGCGCGACTCGGGTGCCTGCAGCTCGCGGAACGCCGCCGTGCGGCCCTTCCCTCGCAGCAGCTCGGCCGCGGCGTCGACCTCGCCCTGCACGAAGACCTTCTCCACCTTCAGGCTGCTCGAGCCGCTGCCGACCAGGTAGACCTTGCCGTCGGGCGCCTCGACCTTGCGCACGTACGACGCCTTCCAGCTCGGCTGCAGCTCGGTCTGCTCCTCCCAGAGGTAGAAGATCCAGCGGCTGGCGTCGCGCTCGGGGCGGTCGGCGATCTCGACGATCTCCTCCACCACCGGCTTGCCCAGCGCGTCCCGGAGCGCGAGCAGGTTGCGACCGACGAGCCCCGGGTTGAGACCGTGGAAGACGCACGTCCCGCCGCGGTCGTAGACGAACAGGTAAGTCGGCGACGTCCGCCCCCGCGAGCCGTCGCGCCCGAGCTCCGCGAACGCTCCGGTGCCGCGCTGCTCGACGAGGGCCGCCGCACCGTCCACGAACTCCACGAGCCGGCGGGTGTCCGCGTAGAGGTACGCATCGGTCCGCGAAGGCGCGGCCGACGCGGCGCCGCCGCAGCCGACCGCGCACAGACCGGCCAGGGGGAGCAGCGCGAGACCGGCGAGGGCGAGGCGGCTCAGTGCAAGTGCCCCTTCAATGCCGTGCCCCTTCAGTGCCCGTGCCCCTCCTGCATCTCCTCACCTGGACAGGCGAGCTGCGGCGCCGCGTCCAGGGGTGCCACGGTGCAGTCGTCGGCCTTGCCGTCGGCTCGCGGCTTGCCGAACGCGATCGGCGAGGTCGTGGCGCCGCCGGTCGTCGGGCAGACCGACTGGACCGTGGTCATCATGCCGCGATCCTCGTGGGCGAGGAAGTGGCAATGGAGCACCAGCGACCCGGTGTAGTCCTCGACGCCGTAGAGGATCCGCGTGTCGGATGGCAGGTCGAAGCGGCCGGGCTTGAGGGCGATGGTGTCCATCCAGGGGTAGGGCGCCTGGAAGGTCTGCGTCTTCGTCGCCATCGGGTTGCCGTTGTTGTCCACGCTCCACTTCCGCGACGTGATCTGGAAGGCGCTGGTGTGGATGTGGAACGGGTGCTGCGGCAGGGAGTTGTTGGCCAGCTGCCACTGCTCGACCTTGCCGAGCTCGAGCGTCTCGCCGGCGCAGTGGTGGGAGAACTGCAGCCCGTCGACGAAGAAGCGTCCCTGGATGCCGGCCTGGGCGCTTCCCCCCGTCGTGTCGTTGGTCATGCCGAACGACATGTAGCGCGTTCCGGTCGCCGTCTGGTCGGCGAGGTAGGGCGGCATCGCGGGCCACGTGGTGGGCAGCTGCATCTGCGGCGTCTGCACCCCGCTGACGAAGACGCGCACCAGCGCCCCCGAGCCGACGGCGGTCGGATTCGCGGCTCCCGTCACGCGGTTCATCACCGCGTTCTGCTCGTCGATCGCGGTGCGCTCGTCCTCGGTGAGGCTGCCGACGACGCGGCCCATGACGTAGAAGACCGTCGGCGCCAGCGAGGCCGGCGGATCGGGCGCGCGCACCAGGAGGTCGACGCGGTTGCCGGGCGAGAGCTCGTAGCCGCTCGTGGCGTTGCCGAGCGGCTGGCGCTCGTAGTTCGTCGGGTGGAACTGCACGCCGTCCTGGGCGATCTGGCGGACGGCGAAGCCGGGCCACTTCGCGGGATCGAGGTTGAGCTGCACCGTCTGCTGCGTCGCGCCGTTCGAGGTCGCGCTGATGAAGCGCCAGCGCTGCACCTCGCCGTAACGCATCTGGATGGTGGGGATGAGCTGCCCGTTGACGAGCGGGTACGGCGGGTATCCCTTCGGCAGGTTCCCGTTCTGGAACACGGCGACGTCGGGAAAGATCTGCTGCACCACCATCACCTTGTCGAAACGCTTCAGCTGCTTGATGTTGTTCGCGTTGACGCCGTACAGCCCGTAGAGGAAGTCGTCGAGCTCGCCGCCGATGACGATGGCGCCCGCCATGCCGTTGATCATCTGCACCGCAGTCGACCCGTGTTTGTGCGAGTGATACCAGAACGTCCCCGGCGGCTGGTTCCACGGCAACGGCCGGATGTCGGTCTGGTAGGTGCCGACGGCGAGGGTCGGATCGTTGCCCGGTGCCGGCGGCGGCGGATCCGTCTGGTTCTCCGAATAGAGGCTCAGCAGCACGTAGTCCGAATGCGGCTGCGGCGAGACGTGCAGGCCGTGGTAGTGGAGGTTGGTGACCTCCGGGCCGTGCAGGCAGTTCGGCGCCGCCTGCTCGATGCTCGCCATCCGGCAGGTCCGGCTGGCGTCGTTCGGATCGCACTGGAACAGGTCGGGGCGGTCGCTCGGGCACACGCCGTCGGCGGTGTTGCACTTGCACTGCTGCACGGGGTTGTCGCTGCATACCGCGTAGGAGAGCGGTCGGCAGGAGTCGATCGGCTCGACCGGGTCGTTGGGGAGCGAGTTGCGGAGCAGGACGCGGAGGCGGGTGCCGGGAACGGCGATCGGGTTGTTCACGGGGTCGTACGCCTTGGAGGGGTCGAGCAGGATCGCCTTCCGCAGCCGCCAGGTGGGTCCCACCAGAGCGCCGTTCTGCGTCACCGGCGAGGCGTAGTTGCGCAGCCGCATCGTCTTCCACGAGACGGCGCTCGCCGCCGGCGGGTTCGGGGACTGCGCGACGACCGGCACGCACCGCGCCTCGCGCATCAGCACCGTGAGGCTGGTGTCGAGCACGCCGTCGGTGGGAAACAGCGACGGCGGCTGCTTCAGGGGGCAGTTGAGCTTCTGCAAGGGGCACCCGTCCGGGCCCAGGGTCTTGCAGTCCGCGTAGCTCTCTTGCGCGTCGGCGTAGACCTCGTCCGTGTCATCGGCGGCCTGCGGAATCGGGACGATCTCCTGAGCGCCACCGGCTGCAGCGAGGGCAAACGTCACCCACCACCCGAGAACGAAAGTCCCCACGGTCCCACGCGCTCGAACGTCTGGTCTCACGGTTCTCCCCTCGAGTCGCGCCACGCGGCGCGCATCACCCTTTGAGGTCAGTCGATTCCGGGCGCTCCAGACGGTACGAAGCCCAGGCGCTCGGGCTCTCCCACAACTTGACGGTCAGCGCTCGCAGGCTCGGCGCGTCGAGCTCGGCGGCCAGCGCCACGCAGGCCGCGCGAGCCACGTGCTCGAGGCTCGGGTTGAGCCCGGCGAGCTCGGGCAGCTCGTTGAGCGTGCGGTCGCGATAGCGCGAGACCAGGACGTCGAGCCGCGACTCGATCTCGGTGATGTCCACCAGGTATCCACTCTCGTCGAGAGCGCCACCTTCGAGCGAGACCTCGATGCGGTAGCTGTGCGAATGCCAGACGTGCTCCGGTCCGCCGCTGCCGGCGGTGAGGACGTGCTGGGCCACGAAGTCGCGGCTCACCGCTACCGTGAACATGCGTGCTGCTCCAAGGATCGGTGAGCGAAAGATACCGCGTTCCGTCTCGATCGTCGTGCCGGCCGGCACCATCATCCGGCCCCCTCCGGGTGGACGAGGAGCACCTGCAGCGTCCGATCGGCATGCTCGTCGAGAAGCGCATAGGCCTCGGCGGCGCGGTCGATGGGGAACCGGTGCGTGACGAGGCGCTCCGCGGGCAACCGCGCCAGCGCCCGGAGAGCGGTCCGCAGCCTGCGGCGCTTCGTCCAGCGCCCGGTGTGCTCGGGGGCGATCGTGCTCACCTGGCTGCTGACCAGCCGCGTGCGGCCGCGGTGGAAGCGGCCGCCGAGGTGCAGCGCCGCCGGCTCGCGGCCATACCAGGAGCCGACGACGACGCGCCCGCCGAACCCGCTGACCTCGATCGCCGCGTCGAGCCCCGCGGGGTCGCCGGAGAGCTCGTAGACGAGGTCCGCCCCGCCGGTCGCGTCGTTGCCGTCGAGTAGCTCGACGAGACGCTCGCGCGTGCCGTCGCGTCGCGGGTCGAGGCTCGCGGCGGCGCCGAGTGCGAGCGACGCGTCGCGCCGCAAGGCATGCCGGTCGAGCGTCACCAGCACCGCGAGCGGCATCGTGGCGAGCAGCGCGGTGGTCGCCAGGCCCACCATCCCCTGGCCGCTGACGACGACCCGCTCGCCGATCGACGGCTGGCCGTCCATCAACAGGTTGACCGCCGTCTCCATCGTCGGCAGCAGCGCGGCGAGCTCGGGCGCGAGGTCGTCCGGTAGCGCGAGCAGCTCGTTCGTCGCGAGCGAGAAGGCGCTCACATGGGGATGGAAGGCGAAGACCAGCCGCCCGAGCCACGCGGCGTCGACCTCGGCGCCGAGCCCGCGGACGCGGCCGACCGACGCGTAGCCGTAGCGAAAGGGGTAGCGGATCTCCCCAGCAAGCTCCGGAATGGTGGCGTCGAGCGCCATGCCTTCCGGAAGCAGGCCGCGGTACGCCAGCAGCTCGGTGCCGGCGCTGATCGCCGAGACCAGCGTCGCCACCAGCACCTCGCCCTTCTCCGGCGAGGCGACCGGCTCCTCCTGCACCACGACCTCGCGCGGCGCCGTGAAGCAGACGGCGCGCCGGGTCAGCAGGCGTCCCAGGCGGGATCCCCCCACACCACCAGGTCCTCGTGGAGCTGCTGGTATTCGAGGTTGCGCAGGCGAGGGAAGGCGTCGGTGCCGAGGTCGAGGACGCCGCGCAGGCCGCCGACGAGCAGCGGCGCCACCGTGAGGACCAGGTGGTCGAGGAGGCGCTCGTGGACGACGCTGGTGATGATGCCGGCGCCGCCCTCCACCATCACGCTGCGGACGCCCGAGCGCGCCAGGTGCTCGAGGAGTGCCGTCAAGCTCACACGGCCCGTCCGGTCCGCCGGCAGACGCACGACCTCGGCGCCCGCGGCCGCGAGGGAGCGCTCGTTCTCGACCGAGGCGGCGTCCGTGGTGGCGATCAGCGGCGGTACGCCGCCACCCGAAAGCAGGCTCGCGTCGAGCGGCGTGCGCAGCCGGCTGTCGACCACCACCGGCCGGGGCTGCGCGCCGTCCACGAAGCGCACGGTGAGCCGTGGGTTGTCGGCGACCACGGTGCCGATGCCGACGAGGATGGCGTCGTGGATGGCGCGCAAGCCATGCGTGAGGGTGAGGGAGGCCTTTCCGCTCAAGGCCAGCGGACGGTTCGGCGATGCGGCGATGGAGCCGTCGACGCTCTGCGCATAGCTCAAGGTGACGAAGGGCCGCGACGCCGACCGTGCGCGATGGCGTGCGATGCGCTCGCGCAGGGCGGCGAGGCCGTCGAACGAGCGCAGCGACGGCACCGCCTCGGCAACGACGAGCCCGCCGGCGACCCCGCCGGAGTCCGTCGCCAGGTAGCCCCCTCCGGAGCTCCCTGGGTAACTCCCCGAGTGACTTCCGGGGGCGACGCCGCCGGACGGCTCGAGGTCGAGCAGGTGCTGCATCCGGTGGGCCTTGGCGAGCATGTAGGGCGCGTTCTCGGCGTTGACGTGGAGCAGGGTCGGCACCCTCGCCGACACGGCGATGCCGTGGCGCCGCAGCCCTTCGATCTTTGCCGGGTTGTTGGTGAGGAGCCGTACCGATCGCAAGCCGAGGCGCGTCAGGATCTCGGCCGCGGCCGAGTAGTCGCGCTCGTCGGCACCGTGCCCGAGCAGCAGGTTGGCGTCGACCGTGTCGTGCCCCGCATCCTGGAGGTTGTAGGCGCGCAGCTTGTCGAGCAGGCCGATGCCCCGCCCCTCCTGGCGCAAGTAGACGATCACGCCGGCCCCCTCGGCCGCGATCTGGCGGATCGCCTCGGCGAGCTGCGGGCCGCAGTCGCATCGCAGAGACCCGAGCACCTCGCCGGTGAAGCACTCCGAGTGCACGCGGACGAGCAGTCCGCTGCGGCCGGAGACCTCGCCGCGAACGAGCGCCATGTGCCCCTTGCCGCCATCGGCGCCGGCGAAGAGGTGGAGCTGGAACTCCCCCGCCGCGGTGGGAAGCCGTGCTCGGGCGACCTGTTGCGTCATGCCGGCTCCCCACCCGCGTCGACGGCCGGACCGGAAGCGCGCGACGCCTCCCTGGCGCTGGCGACCGGCCGCGCCAGCGCCAGGGAGAGCAGCAGCGCGAGGCCGACGCCGGCGGCTGCCAGCAGCCAGACCGCCGTGTACCCGAACGTGTCGGCGGTGTGGCCGCCCACCACCGGCCCCAGCAGGCTGGCGAAGGCCCCGACAGCGGAGAACATGCCGATCCCGGAGTCGCCGCCGCGGTTGCCCAGCCGCGCGACGAGCAGGACGCTGCTGATGCTCAACAGGGGCCAGGCGAGGAGGAACGAGAAGTAGGGGATGAACGCCAGCCAGGCCCGCTCGAGGAGCGGCGTGACCGCCATGAACGAGAGCAGGGTGAGGCTCACGAGCCGCAGACCGAGGCCGCCCTGCAGCACCCGCAGCTCGCCCAGGCGCGCCGCGAGCGCTCCCGACGGCACGAAGAGCAGGGTCGAGAGCCCGGTCGCCAGGGCCAGGCAATACGAGGAGACCGCCGGCTCGACGTGGAACTCGCGACGCATGAGGAGCGGGTAGAGGGCGCCCACGCCGTAGACGCCGAGGCCGGCGATCGCCCACAAGACGAGCAGGAGGGTGAACGGCTGGAGGATCTGCTTCGCAGCAGGCGCGGCGGGCTTCGACAGACCGGCGTGCGCGGTCGCGCCAGGCGCAGCGGCGGCGGACGAGCCCACGGCGGGGACGAAGGCGCCGGCCAGGAGCGCCGCGATCAACGTCAGTCCGGCCCCGATCGCGAAACCGTAGGCGGGCTCGAGCGAGAGGTGGCTGACGCCGCCGGCGACGACCAGCCCGCACATCGTGCCGACGGTCGCCAGCGTCTGCAGCCAGCCGACGCGCGCCTGCTGCTCCTCGGGCGGAAAGCGGTCCGTGATCAGCAGGCTGGAGACGGTGAAGACCGCCGCCGTGCCGATACCCAAGAGCGTGGCGAGCGCTGCCCACTCGTGCACCTCGCGGGCGAGGCAGAAACCGACGAGGGAGGAGGCGACCGCGAGGGCCCCGGCGACGACGACGGCGCGGTGCGCGCGGCGCCGGCTCGCCAGCCGGCTCCAGAACGGGGCGCTCAGCAGGCCGGCACCGATCGCCGCCATCACGACGCCGACGTGCAGGGCGCGGCCCTCGATCTCGACGATCTCGAGCGGCAGCATCATCGGCGCGATGCCGCTGCCGGCGGCGCTCACCAGCGTCGGCACGACGAGCCAGCGCTCGATCCCGCTGACGCTCGGCAGCCGCCACCGCCGCTCACCCATCGTGCCGGCCTTCCCCTCCGCACGCGCGGGAGCGGCGATCGAGGTTGTGGGCGTCGACCGTCGTCTTCGCCGCGATGTGGCGCGCGAGCGGGTCCTCGTAGGGCATCGGCAGCGACCGAACGGGATGGAACCGGACTCAGCCCAATGAGATCGGGACACCGGAATTGGATCAGAGATCCAGCTGCAGCGGAAGCGGCTCGTCAGTCCTCTCGCGAAGGAGGCTCCATCCGGTCGCAAACCACGGCGAGCTTGCGCACGCGAGCTTCGCCCAGCCACTCCGTCCACCGCGCGTGAGCCGCCAGCAGGGAGTCGAGGTTCGTGCCCCCGAGGGCGGCGGCGATCGCCGCACCGTCGGAAGCGAAGGCGGCGAGCAGGCGACCGGCGAACGCCGCGTGCTCGGCGGTGTGATCGGCGAGCGAGCGCACCACCAGCCCGGCGCGCTCGAGCACCTCGCGCATCGCCACGAGCTCGATCAGCCATACCGTGTCGCCGCCGGGGATCGACGCCCTCTCGGCAGCCGACAGCGGTGGACCTTCCTCGAAGGTGAATGCGAACCTGCCGCCGCGCACCAGAAGGCGAGCGACCTCGTCAACCAGCCGCGGCTTGTCCGCGAACGCGAGCATGGTCTCGATCAGCAGCACGACGTCGAAGGTTGTCGTGAATGGCAATGTCGGCACGCGCGCCGCGACGAATCGCGAGCCGGGCACGGCCCTAGCGCGCCCGAGCGCCAGGGCGCTCGGGCTCGAGTCGACGCCGAACATGAGACACCGGGTGGAGCGGGCGATCAGGCTGCCGGGGCCACTCACGCCGCAGCAGAGGTCGAGGACGCGCGTCCCCTCGCCAACGCCAGCGGCCCGTGCGAGCGCCAGGATCTCCTTCGCCGACACGAAGCTCTCCTGCCCGAAGTAGGCCTCGGGGAGAGAGGCGGTCGAACGCGCGCGGGCGAGCGCCGCCACCGCGCGGTGGCGGAAGTCCGGGGCCGCCGTCATCGCTCCGCCGCTCTCGCGCTCGCCACCACCCCGGCGATCGTCGACACCACGAGGGCGGCGGTCTCGTCCCAGGTGGGAAACGCCTGGGCGCGCAGCCGGGCGGCGGCGCCGAGCCGCCGGCGCAACGCTTCGTCGGCGGCCAGCCGCGCGAGAGCCGCAGTCAACGCGCGTCGATCCCCGGGCTCGAGGATCAGGCCCTCGACCTCGTGCGTTGCCAGGTTCGGCAGGTTGCCCGCCCGCCAGCCGACCACCGGCAACCCCGCCGCCATCGCCTCGCCGTACACCGTTCCGTAGGTCTCCTTGACGGCGGGAAGCACGAAGGCATCGGCCGCGGCGTAGAGCGCGGCGACCGCGCTCCGCGCGAGCTTGCCATGGTTCACGACGCGGCCGGCGAGGTCGGGGCTTGCCAGCCGCGCGCGAACCCGAGCGGCATACTCCAGGTCGGCGCGGTCGTCTCCCGCGAGGTGCAGGGTGGCAGCGGGCTCGGGGAGCGCGGCGACGGCCTCGAGCAGATCGAGCAGACCCTTCGGCGCGAGCCAGTTGCCGACGAAGAGGAGAGCGATGGCGCGGCCCTGGCGAAGGTCGCCGGGCGGTGGGTCCGCCCGCTCCGCCACGTCGCGGCCCGGTTCGGCCACCACCAGCCTCTCCGGCGCGAAACCGGCGGCCGCGAGCTCCGCGCCCAAGGCGCCGCTCGCCACCAGCATCCGACTCGCAGCGGCGTAGCCCGAGCGGTCGAGGCGGGCCTGCAACGCGGTGCGCAGACGCCCGTGGCCGATGCCGCCAGGCGGTTGATGGAGGATCGCCACCACCGGCGGTTCGGCCGTTCGCGCCCTTCGCCGCCGGCGGTAGAACGCCGCCGCGATGCTGTCGAGCAGCACGGCGTCCGCTCTCACGGTGCGCACCTCCCGGGAGACGCGCCGCGTCGCCAGTCGCGCGAGCGGGAACGGCCAGTCGGGAAAGGAAACGAAGTCGATGCGGGCGCCGTGACGCGGCGCCAGCGCGGCGATGCGCCAGTGGTAGAGGTAGCCGCCCGTCAGACGGGTCGGGTCGCCGAGAGTGACGAGCGCGATGCGAAGGGGCGGCGCGTCGGGGTCGAGCATGCTGCCCTGTGGGCCTGATTGCGGACCGGCGCAGTCTAAGGCCGACTCGGTAGAGCCTGCGCACTGCTGGCGTTCCGAGCGCTCGGACCGCTCGACGGCACGGTCGAGAGCGGCAGGGCGCGCCCCGGTTCGATTCGGGCGATGATGGGCTGCATGAGCCTGCACGGGAACGGCTCGTCGTCCGCCGAGCCGACATGTTGAGCGCGCAAGCGGCGGCGCCCTCGGCACACCGTGGCGACGCCGCTCGCCTGGGCGAGATCGTCACCGCCTTTGCCCGCTTCGGATTCGGCCTGGCGCTCGACCGCGAGATCTGGGCTCGGTGGCTGGGCGGCGCGCCGCCGCCCGCCGCCACCGCCGCCGGCACCGGCGAGCACGGCGCGGTGCGGCTGCGCCTGCTGCTCGAGTCGCTCGGCGCCTCCTTCGTCAAGCTCGGCCAGCTGCTGGCGTTGCATGCCGACGAGCTGCCACCGGCCTATCGCGACGAGCTCTCGCGCCTGCTCGACGACACTTCGCCGCTGCCCTTCGATGCCATCGCCGGGGTGCTCGCCGTGGAGCTCGGCCCGGAGTGGCGCGAGCACTTCACGGCGTTCGCCGAGGCCCCCTTGGCGAGCGCCTCGATCGGGCAGGTTCACCGTGCGACCTTGCGCGACGGCCGCGAAGTGGCGGTCAAGGTGCAGCGGCCAGGCGCCGAGGCGCTGTTCGAGCGCGACTTCGCCCTCCTCGGCCGCATCATCCGGCTGGGCCGGCTGCACACCCTGCTCGACCTCGAGCGCGACCAGTTGCGGGCGATCCTCGACGACGTCATGGTCTTCACCCGCGCCGAGCTCGACTACCGACGCGAGGCAGAGGCGGGTCGCCGCTTCGCGGCCTTGCCCCTGCCCGGCGTCGTGGTGCCCGAGGTGATCGAGGAGCTGGTGACGCGGCGGGTGCTGGTGACCACCTTCCTCCCCGGCGTCACGCTCAACGAAATCCTCGCCCACCGCGAGGAGCCGCATTGGCTCGCCGAGCGCGGCATCGACTGCCATGAGCTGGCGCGCAGGATCCTGCGCAGCCAGCTGCACCAGTGCCTCGAGCACGGCTTCTTCCAGGCCGACCCGCACCCCGCCAACGTGCTGGTGCTACCCGACGGGCGGCTCGGCTACGTCGACTTCGGCATCGTCGGCGAGCTCGAGGAGCGGGCGCGGCGCGACGTCGTCGACATGGTGCTCTTCGAGCTGATGGACGACTACGAAGGCATCTGGCCGATCCTGCTGCGTTACAGCCGGCCCTCCGCCGCCACCGACGTGCGCCGCTTCAAGGAGGAGTACCGCGCCCTGTCGGAGCGCTTCAAGGCCAGCGCCGGCAAAAGCTTCGGCGAGCGTTCGCTGGGCATCTTCGTCGAGGAGCAGCTGCGGCTGTACCACCGCCACCGCATGCAGACGGCCTCGGGGTGGACCACCTACCTGCGCTGTGTGGTGGTCTACGGCACCACCCTGGCAACCCTCTCGGAGCGGCTCGACTTCGTGCGCGAGGCGCTGCCGATCTACTGGGAGCTCAAGCTCGGGCAGGTGTGGAGCGGCCTGGTCGGCGACCGCCCGTGGGCCAGCCCGCTGGTGCGCCAGGGGCACGAGCTGATGCGCGGCTGGCGGGCGCTGGTGGCCGTGGGGGAGCGCGCCGCCGCCGGCGAGCTGGTGATGCTCGCCGAGGAGCACCCGCGCCTCGAGCGGCAGCGCAACTTGCGCCTTCGCGCCGGCATCTGGACGGCGCTGGCGATCGCCGCCGGCGGCGCGGCCCTCGCGATCTGGACGCTCGGCCATGCGCGGGCGGCGGCGGCGCTCGCCGGCGCCACGGCGGTCTGCGTCTGGCGGCTCGGCCGCGTGTTGCGCCGTCTCGGTTGACGGAAGGAAGAGGAGACACGATGGACGTCGTCGCCGGAGCGAGCGGGAACACGGGTGGAGCGGTGGCGCGCGAGCTGCTGGCGCGGGGAGCGCCGGTGCGCGTGCTGGTGCGCGACGCCGACAAGGGGGCGGCGTGGCGGCGCGCCGGCGCCGAGGTGGCGGTGGGCGACCTCACCGACGCGGCCTCGCTCGTGCGCGCCTTCGCCGGCGCCCGCGGGGCCTACGTGCTCAACCCGCCGGCCTATCCGCTGCCCGACCTCTTCGCGCAGGCGCGGGCGATCGCCGAGGCGGTCGCCTCCGCCGCCCGCGAGGCGCGGCTGGAACGACTGGTGGTGCTCTCGTCAGTCGGCGCGCACCGCGCCGAGGGCACCGGCATCATCGCCACCAACCGCACCTTCGAGAAGCGGCTCGGCGGACTCGGCATCCCGGTGGTATTCCTGCGGTCCGCGTACTTCCTGTCGAACTGGGCGTGGGTCGCCGGCCCTGCCGCGGCGCAAGGGGTGCTGCCGAGCTTCCTCGCCCCCGCCGAGCGGGCGATCCCGATGGTGGCAGCCACCGACATAGGCCGGGTCGCCGCCGCAGCCCTGCTGTCGGACGAGCCCGGAGGCGTGATCGAGCTCGCCGGGCCGCGTTCCTACAGCCCGCGTGACGTTGCGGCCGCCTTCGCGAGGGTGCTCGGCCGCGGGGTCGAGGTGGTGGAGATCCCCGAGGCCGGCTGGGGCGACGCCCTCGGCGGCTCGGGATTCGCGCCGCGCACCATCGCCGCCTGGACGGAGATGTTCCGCGGTTTCAACTCGGGGTGGATCGGCTTCGAGGGCGGCGAGGACGAGGTGCGCCGGGGCGGGGTCGAGCTGGCCGAGGTGGCCGCGGCGATCGCGGCACCACTGCGTCAGGGCCCGCCGCCAGCGTCCTGACGGCGGTCCCCCGGCTCGACGATCGTCTGTCAGTCCTTGGCGGGTGCCTGCAGGCTCCCCAGATACGCCACCAGGTCGTCGAGGCGCGAGCGCACCGCGGCTTCGTTCGCTTCCTCCGTCGCCGCGTTTTCGCCGGTTTCGTGCGGCTGGAACACGAGCCCCCACACCGGCATCTCGCGGTCGCCGTGGGCGGCCACCGCCCGGCGGCCGTCGATTGTCTCGCGCACTGCGTCGGCGTCGAAGACCCCGCCATTGTTCTTGGCGAGCAGCGTGAGATCGGCCGGGGGCTGCCGGAGGGACTCCGCCAGCTTGCCGTCGCCCTTGGCGGTCTTGCCATGGCAGGAGCCGCAGTAGACGCGATACGTGACGCTGCCGCGAGCCGCCGCTTCGCGGTCCGGCTCCGCAGCCGAGCCGATCCCGCCGCTCCAGAAGGCAGCCGCCGTCACCGCGAGGGCCAGGACCGTCGTCGTGTGGCTCCGTCGGTGTCTCATGGGATTCCCTCCACGCTCTCGGCACGGCTCATCGACGCCGGAGAAGCTCACGGCGTCAACTCGGGGAGACGAGCAACCCGAGACCGGCTCCGGCAGCATAGAGCAGAAAGGCCAGCAGCGTGGCCACCTGCGCCGGGATGAGCTGCTGCGTCTCTTCGGCCGCGAGCGCCGCCTTGGCGGCGCGCGCGGCAGCGGGTGCGGCGATCATCCCGCCCAGCACCGGCCAGGGGAGGCCGAGCAGCGGCAGGACGAGGAGGAGGGCCAAGGGAACCGCCAGCAGTGCGGCGAACACCCGGATGGCGCGTGCTCGCCCCAACCGCACCACGAGCGTGCGCTTGCCGGAAGCGGCGTCGGCGGAGGCGTCCGGCAGCTCGTTGACCCAGAGGAAGGCGCCCACCAGCAGCGCCAGCGGGATCGAGAGGGCGACCACCTCCCACGAAAGGTCCTGGCGCAGGGTGAGGAAGGTGCCAGCCACCAGCAGCGGTCCGTAGCAGAGTGCCACCGCCGCCTCACCCCATCCCCGGTAGGAGAGCTGGATCGGTGGCGCGTGGTAGAACCATGCGCCGGCTAGCCCGAGGATCCCCAGCCCCAGGACGCGCGGCTCGCGCAGCCAGGCGACGAGCAGCCCGGCGCCGAGCGCCAGGCTGTAGCCGACGACGGCTATGGCCGCCGTCTGGCGGCGGGTGAGCAGGCCGTCGACGAGCACCCGCTTGCCGCCCGAGAAGGGCGTGCGGTCGGCGGGCGCGATAGCCTGGTCGGTGCCCGAATCCCAGTCGAAGATTTCGCCGGAAGCGTTCTTCGCCGTTTCGATGGCAAACACCCCGGCGACGACGACTGCCAGCCAACCCCAGGCGAGCGGCCCTGCAGACGCTGACGCGGCGGCAGCGAGGAAGATACCCGCTGCCGACGCGAGCGTGATCTTGGGGTCGGCGAGCCGGAACAGACCGGCCCGGAAGTCGAGGGTCCTGGCGGGGGAAGCCTGGAGCGACGTGTCTAGAGCATCCATGTGGCAACCCTAGGTCAAGGACCGCCGACAGCTCAACCGCCCGGCTGGGTAGTGGTGCCGCGTGGCGGGGCGGCGGGCCCGCGTGAGTCGCGTTCCAGCTCCTTCGCGCCGCGCCGGATCGCGCCTCGGCCTCGGGAGTGCGGGATGTCGGAGCAGTCGAAGGCGTCGCTGTCGACGATCGGCTGGACGGGCGCCCCTGCGGATTGATGTAGGTCTTCACGGCACCCGTCGCCTCGTCGCGCACGCGCAGCACGACGTTCCCATCGGTCAGCCCCGCCGTAGACCCAGCGGCGTCCGTTGTAGTCGCAGGCGTCGATCAGCTTGACCACGAGCTCGGTGTTTTCGGCGCCGAAGAACCAGAACGTTCCGGAGACGTCGGAGAGCGGCACGGGATGGCCGCTGCCGTGATGTCCGTCACGGGCGAAACGGGCGGGTCGTCGAAGAAGACCTGCGCCGAAGCGCCGGCGGCCGAGCCGAGGGGGAAGACCAAGGCAAAGGTGAGGGTGCGTTTGCGCATCGGCGTCACGAGTGTGGGTTTTCGATGCAGTCGAAGGCGTCGCTGTCGACGATCGGCTGGAACGGGCGGCCCTGCGGGTTGGTGTAGGTCTTCACGGCGCCAGTCGCCTCGTCGCGCACGCGCAGGGTCACCTCGACGTCGGTGAGACCCGCGGCGTAGACCCAGCGGCGACCGTTGTAGGAGCAGGCGTCGATCACCTTCACCACCAGCTCGGTGTTCTCCGGGTGGAAGAACCAGAACGTGCCGGAGGCGTCGCTCAACGGCCGCGGCTGCCCGCCGCCGAACTGTCCGTCACTGGTCCTCCAATCGGCGGTGACCGCGAAGCGGCCCTGGGCCAGACAGAGGCCGTCGCCCGCGCAGGCGGCGGAGCCGACCGCAAAGACCGCCTCGTCCTCGAGTCGTACGTCATCGGGATGGCCGACGACGTAGATGCGCACGACGTAGGTCCCCTCCGGCAACACGCCGAGCGGAACGTCCTGCTCGAAGACGGGGGGCAACAACGGACAGCCGGCGGGCTCGTGCCAGAGCGTGATCGTCGTGCCGATCCGTTCGACCGCGATCGGCACGTCCTCACACGCGGCGATCTGCACCCGTGCCGCAACCGGCTGGTCGGCCGTCGGGTGGGCGGGAGCGATCGCTGGGTCGTCGAACTGGACCTGCGCCGAAGCGCCGGCGGCGAGAACGAGCTGGCAAAGCGCGGCGAGCGTGAGCGTGCGCATGCGCATTCGAGAGTGCCTCCCCGAGGGTGTTGTTCTTGGGGGGTCCAGACCCCGTTCATGTTGTTATAGCATGAGGACGCCGAGACGCGAGAGCCCCGCTCCCCGAGCGCTCGACCCCGATATCCTCGCGGCGTGACCGCAACTCCCCGCGTCTTCCTCGAGGCCGGTCACGTCAAGCCGGTGTGGGCGGGCCACCCGTGGGTCTACTCGCAGGCGATCGCCCACGTCGAGGGCAGCCCCGCCGCCGGCGACGTCGTCGAGGTGCGGGACGGCCAGGGGAACCTCCTCGGCCGCGGCTTCTGGTCCGAGGGCTCGGCGATCCCCGTGCGCCTGGTGAGCCGGGACCCCGACGAGGCCCTAGACGAGGCCGCCATCGCGCGCCGCGTCACCGCCGCCGCCCTGCTGCGCGACCGCGTGCTTGGCCTCCCCTCGACGGCGCCGGGGCGCGACACCGACGGCTACCGGCTCGTGCACGCCGAGGGAGATGAGCTGCCGGGGCTCATCGCCGACCGTTACGGCGACACCGTCTGCGTGCAGGTCCTCACCGCCGGCATGAAACGCCGCGAGGAGGCTGTGTTCGACGCCCTCGCAGCGCTCCCTGGCATCAAACGGGTCATCGAGATGCCGGGAGGCGAAGGGCAGCGGCGCGAGGGGCTCTCCGTCACGGCCCGTACGGTGCGCGGCACGCCGACCGAGGCCCTCGAGTTCCGCGAGCGCGGCTTCGCCTTCGAGGTGCCGCTCGCGCTGGCGCAGAAGACCGGCTACTACTTCGACCAGCGCGAGAACCGGGCGCGCGTCGAGGCGCTCTCGCGCGGCGCCGCCGTGCTCGACGTCTGCACCTACCTCGGCGGCTTCGCGCTCGCCGCGGCCCGCGGCGGCGCGCGCGCCGTCGTCGGCGTCGACCGCGCGGCCCCGTTGCTGGCCACGGCCGGCGCGGTCGCGGCGCGCAACGGGCTGCAGGAGCGCATCACCTGGCGGCAGGGCGACATGCGCGGCGACCTCGGCGCCTGGGCCGCGGCCGGCGAGCGCTGGGACCTCGTCGTGCTCGACCCGCCGAAGCTCTCGCCGACGGCGAAACATCTGCAAGCGGCGCTGCCCGCCTACGAGGGGCTCAACGCGGCGGCGATCCGGCTCGTGACGCCGGGGGGCGTGCTCGCGACGTGCTCGTGCTCGGCCGCGCTAGGCCCCGAGGAGCTGCTGCGCGTCATCGCCATCGCGGCGCGACGCGCCCATCGCCAGGTCTCGCTGCTCGACATGGGACATCAGGCGGCCGACCACCCGACGCCGCCGGCGTTTCCGCAGGGGCGGTACCTGACGTGTGCTTTCATCGTCGTGAAGTGAGCGTCCTCTGCAGCGAGTTGATTCTCTGAACGGAAACGAGTCGCGCCGGTACTCATCCGATACGTGGCTGGAAGGAGTAGTACCTGACATGAGATCGAACAATCGCTGCCTCGTCCTCGCGAGTCTCAGCCTGGCGCTCGCCGCCGTGCCCGCTGCCGCTAGCTTCCACTTCATGCAGATCGAGCAGGTGATCGGCGGCGTCTGCGGCGACACCAGCCAGCAGGCGATCCAGCTCCGAATGCGCTTCGACAATCAGCAATTCGTCGCGGGGAAGAAGCTGCAGGTCCGTGACGCTGCAGGGAACAACCCCGTCCTTCTGAAGACGTTCTTGGGCAACGCTGGGACTGGTATCGAAGGGCGGCGGATCCTCATAACCACGACCGCCTTTGCGAGCGCCAACGGCATCACCGCCGACTTCACTCTCGACCAGGTCATCCCCGAGAGCTATCTCACCGCCGGGCGCCTCACCTTCGAGGACGAGGGCGGCATCATCTACTGGTCTCTCTCGTGGGGGAACTACGCGGGCTCGAACATGGGCTCCACGACCAACGATTCCGACGGCAACTTCGGTCCTCCGGCGCTCGCGACGTCCGGCCTCCCCTTCAGCACTACGAAGGCCGTGAACTTCCCCGGCCCACATTCCGTGCTAAGCACGACCAACCTCGCCGACTACGCCCTCACGTCGGGCCCGTCGACGTGGACCAGAAACAACACGACCGCGGTCGCGCTCCCCTCCAGCTGTGTCTTCGCGGATGGATTCGCCACCGGCAACTTCATCGCCTGGAATGACGAGGAGGGCGAGGCACGCTGCGACGGAGCCGTGAGCGAACACTACGACGCGCTCCACATCGGCGAGGCGTGCGAGCTGCCGGACGGAAGCATCGGCACCCTCGTCTGCGCGCCCAGCGGCACCAGCGCCCTCTGCCGTTGAGGCGACGCGCCGCTCGCGCGGCGGCGGGGAGGGGCCCGGGCGTGCCAGCGTCCGGGCCCAATCCAGCCCCTGCGGTACGCTTGCCGGGAGCGAGCGTGACCCGAGGAGGGCGACGATGAGCACACCCGACCGCAGCGCACTTGCCGGGCTCGCCACCTCTCTCCGCGGTCGCCTCCTGCTGCCCGACGGCGGCGACTACGACGATGCGCGCTCCCTCTGGAACGCCATGATCGACCGCCGGCCGGCCGCAATCGCCCGGCCCGCGGGTGTCGACGACGTCCGCACCTGCGTGCGCTTCGCGCGCGACCAGGGGCTGCCCCTCGCCGTCAAGGGCGGCGGCCACAACATCGCCGGCCTCGCCATGCCCGAGGGCGGCCTGGTGCTCGACATGTGCGAGCTGCGCGGCGTCGAGGTGGATCCAGCGCGGCGCGTCGCCCGGGCGCAGGCCGGATGCCTGCTCGGCGACGTCGACGGCGCCACCCAGCAGCACGGGCTCGCCGCGGTGCTCGGCTTCGTCTCGCAGACGGGCGTCGCCGGCCTCACGCTCGGCGGTGGCTTCGGCTACTTGACGCGGCGTTTCGGCTGGAGCTGCGACAACGTCACCGCCATGGAGGTCGTCACTCCCGACGGCGAGGTGGTGCGGGCGAGCGACGACGGTCACCCCGAGCTGCTCTGGGGGCTGCGCGGCGGCGGCGGCAACTTCGGCGTCGTCACGAGCTTCGAGCTGCGGCTCGATCCCGTCGGCCCCGAGATCGTCGGCGGCCCCGTCGCCTGGTCGGCCGACGACGCCCCGGCGGTGCTCGACTTCTACCGCCAGGTCGTGGCGGAGGCGCCGCCCGAGCTCACCTGCGTCCTGTCGCTGCGGCTGGCGCCGCCGGCGCCGTGGCTGCCGGCGACGATCCACGGGAAGCCGGTCGTCATGTTCATCGTCTGCTACTCCGGCGACCCGGCCGAGGGCGAACGCGTCGTCGCGCCCCTCAAGGCGTTCGGTACGCCGGTCGGCAGCGCGCTCGTGCGCCGCACCTACGTGAGCCAGCAGTCCTTCCTCGACGCCACGCAGCCGAAGGGGCGTAGGTACTACTGGAAGTCGGAGTACCTGCCCGCGATCGATCCCGAGATGCTCGAGGTGGCGATGCGCCACTTCGCGAAGGTGCCCTCACCGCACTCGGCGATCCTCACCTTCCCCATCGGCGGCGCGCTCGAGCGGCTGCCCGCCGACCACTCGGCGGTCGGCAACCGTGCCGCGCGTTTCGTGCTCAATGTCGCCGGCTCCTGGGAGCGGGCCGACGATGACGGCGCCGGCGTCGAATGGGCGCGTGCCGCGTGGCGCGATCTGCGCGCGTTCTCGACCGGCGGCACCTACGTCAACTTCCTCACCGAGGAGGAGGGCGACGAACGCGTGCGCGCAGCCTACGGCGCCAACCTGCCGCGCCTCGCCGCGCTCAAACGGCGCTGGGACCCGCAGAATGTGTTCCGCAGCACGAAGCACCTGCTCGCGGCTCCCGCGCCCGACGCCTGACGCTTGCCACCAGAACGAGGATGGTGCGCGGTGCGCACCCTACGCGGATTGCCGCGAGCGGTGACGCGGCTCCGACTCCGCTACCGCCGCTTCGTCGACGCCGGCACGCCCTGCCACGCCAGCGCCTGCACGAGCTGCCGCGATGCCTGCTCGATGTCGTCCTGGAGGTAGAGGCTGCCGCCGACGAGGAAGATCGTGTCGGGCCCGTAGCGCGCCGCCCAGCGCGGCAGCGTCTCGACCTTCACTCCGCCGCCGGCCACCGGGAACGACGGTCGCACGCCGTCGAGCTCTCGCCGCAGCCGCTCGTTGATCGCCTCGCAGGTCTCGAGCCGCACGGGGAATCGCCCGCCGGAGTTGACGTAGATGACCCCGTCGGCGCCGAGCAGGCGCAGGAGGTCGCCGTAGACGACCTCCGGGGCGATGCCGTGACGCGCTCCGAAGAGCGTCCCCGACCACGTCGGGTGCGCCAGCAGCACCAGGCCCGAGGTCGCCGCCAGCCAGCGCAGCGCGTCGAGCCCGAGCACGAACGGCGACACCAGCGCGCCGCGCACGCCCTCGGCCCGCAGCAGATCCAGGCGCGCCGGGAGCTGATCGATGGGCCCCGTCAGGTGCGGTAGATAGAGGCTCTCGACGCCGGTCTCCTCGGCTGCGCGGCGCACCTCGCCCTGGCAGCGGGCGACCCGCTCCGCGAAGGGCGCCGTCGTCTGGTCGGCGAGACTGTGGTCGTCCTTGATGATGTCGACCCCGCCGCGCGCGAAGCTGCCGGCGAGCTTCCCGAGCTCGCGGCTGGTGAGCCCGATCGGCTTGAGCGCGGTGCAGAGCAGCGCACGACCGTTGGCCTGGGGCAGGAGCTTGCGAATGCCATCGATGCCGAACGCCGGACCCGGCAGCGCCTCGACGAGCGAGCGCGGCCAGCCGACGTCGACGACGCGCACGCCGTCGAGCAGCGAGACGTTGCCGAAGAGCACGTTGAGAAGCTGCGGGACCTCGGTGCCGATGATGTCGGGCGTGAACGAGAGCGTCGCACGCCAGAGCCGCTTGTCGAAGCGCTCCATGCCCTCGAGGCGCGCAACGACCGCGCGTTGCAGCGCCGGAGGCACGCACGGCTCGGGCAGCTCCACAGTCTGCTCGAAGGCGATCTCCCGGGCGCGGGCGAAGGCGTCCTGGTCGTGCTCGCAGGCGAGCTCGTAGACGATGCGCAGGCGGTCGCCGCCCCCGCGGCCGGCCTCTTCGGTGGTCACCAAAGGCAAGCGTACCAAGGCCGGGGCATCGGAGGAGCGTCGGCCGATCTTGACAAGGACGCCCTGGGGCCGGTACAAAGGACGCGTGATCGACGCATCGCGCCTCATGTGTCTCTGCACATGTACCGGGGCCCGGGAGCCCCTCCGCGCGCCGTCGACCGCCTCCGCGGCCTGAGCCCAACCCGTTCCGGGGGTCGGCTGACAGGCCCCGGACCAAAGGCACTCTCGACGGGAGCGAGGCGGCCCCGGGCGATCGTCGGCACCGCCACGGCCGACCTCGGCCGCGAACCGAAACGACCGCGCTCGCCCCTGAGCGCCGAACCCGGAGTCGAGCTTGCCCCCTGGACGACCTGCCACCCGTAGATTCCCTGGCGACGAGCCATCCCCGGGCGGCGAGCCATTCCGCGGGGTGGAACCCCGCGCCGGCGGGCCCCGGCCCGCGCTCTTCGCCGCCATCGGCCGCACGCCGCTCTTGAGGCTGCCCCGCCTCGCGGCGCACCTGCCGCACGTCGAGCTCTACGCCAAGGCCGAGCACCTGAACCCCGGCGGCAGCGTCAAGGACCGCGCCGCCCGCGCCATGCTCGAGGACGGCCTCGTCCGCGGCGCGCTCCGCCCGGGGCACACCGTCCTCGAGGCCACCTCGGGCAACACGGGCATCGCCCTCGCCATGCTCGCCCGCGCGCTCGGCCACGAGATCCTCATCTGCCTGCCCGCCAACGCCTCCGCGGAGCGGCGCAGGACGCTCGCCGCCTACGGCGCGGCGCTCGAGCTCACCGATCCACTCTCCGGCACCGACGGCGCCATCCTCCGCGCGCGCGCCCTGCGCGACGCCGAGCCGGAACGTTTCTTCTACCCCGACCAGTACAGCAACGAAGCCAACTGGCGCGCCCACCTGACGACCACCGGCCCCGAGCTCTGGGCGCAGACGAACGGCCGCATCACCCACTTCGTCGCCGGCCTCGGCACCTCCGGCACCTTCGTCGGCACCACCCGCTACCTCAAGGCGCGCCGCCCGACGCTCGTCGCCGTCTCGGTCGAGCCCGACGGGCCGCTGCACGGGCTCGAGGGCCTCAAGCACATGGCGACGGCGATGGTGCCCGCGATCTACGACAAGACGCTCGCCGACCGCCGTCTCGAGGTCGACACCGAAGAGGCATACGAGACCACCCGCCGCCTGGCGCGCGAGGAGGGCCTCTTCGTCGGCCCCTCGGCGGGCGCGAACGTCGCGGCCGCGCTGCACGTGGCCGAGGAGCTGCAGCCGGACCAGCCGGCCACCATCGTCACCGTGCTCCCCGACGGCGGCGGTCGCTACCTCTCCGAGCGCTTCTGGGAGGGCGGGCGATGATCTACCTCACGCGCGAGCACGCCGACGCGATCCGCGACCACGGCAGGCGGACGTACCCCGAGGAGTGCTGCGGCGTCCTGCTCGGCACCAACGGCAGCGAGGTGCCGCGCGTGTCGATGCTCCTGCCGATCGAAAACGTGCACGAGGAGGAGCGGCGCCGGCGCTTCCTCATCGACCCGCGCGACTACCTCGCGGCCGAGCGCGAGGCCCGCGCGCGCGGCTTCGTCGTGCTCGGCATCTACCACTCCCACCCCGACCACCCGGCGCAACCGTCCGAGCACGACCGCAAGCACGCCTGGCCGAACCTCCACTACGTGATCGTCGCCGTCGCCCAGGGCGAGCCGGGGGAGATGACCTCCTGGGTCCTCTCCGACGACCGCGCGGCCATGCGCCCCGAGCGCCTCGCCATCGCCGAGCCGGTGCTCACCTGAGAACCCGACCCGAGATACCGACCTGAGATACCGACCTGAGATACCGACCCCGAGGGGGAACCGACCATGCCCACCATCGCCCTGCCCACCCCGCTGCGCCCTTACGCCGACGGACAGGACGCCGTCGACTCCGGCGCCAGCACCGTCGGCGAGGCGCTCGCCGAGCTGACCGAGCGGCACCCGAAGCTCCGCCGGCACCTCTTCGACGACGGCGGCCGCCTGCGCAGCTTCGTCAACGTCTACAAGAACGACGAGGACGTGCGCTTCCTCGACGGCGAGGCGACGGGGGTCGCGCCGGGGGACACCCTCTGGATCGTGCCGTCGATCGCCGGCGGCTCGCCCGACACGGCCGTGGCGACGGCGCCGTCGCTCGCCGAGCCGACGCTGTCGCACGAGGAGGTGCGCCGTTACTCGCGCCACCTGATCATCCCCGAGGTCGGGCTCGCCGGGCAGAAGAAGCTCAAGGGCGCGAAGGTTCTCTGCGTCGGCGCCGGCGGCCTCGGCTCACCGCTGGCGCTCTACCTGGCGGCGGCCGGCGTCGGCACGCTCGGCATCGTCGACTTCGACGTCGTCGACGAGTCGAACCTGCAGCGCCAGGTGCTGCACGGCACGGGCGACGTCGGCCGGCCGAAGCTCGCCTCCGCCGCGGCGCGCCTGCGCGATCTGAACCCCAACGTCACGGTCGTGCCGCACGAGACGCGGCTCTCGGCGGCCAACGCGCTCGCGCTCTTCGGCGACTACGACGTGGTCGCCGACGGCACCGACAACTTCCCCACCCGCTACCTCGTCAACGACGCCTGCGTCCTCGCCGGCAAGCCGAACGTCTATGCCTCGATCTTCCGCTTCGAGGGGCAGGCCTCGGTGTTCTGGGCGAAACGCGGCCCCTGCTACCGGTGCCTCTACCGCGAGCCTCCGCCACCGGGCCTAGTCCCGTCGTGCGCCGAGGGCGGCGTGTTGGGGATCTTGCCGGGCCTGCTGGGCGTCATCCAGGCGACCGAGACGATCAAGCTGCTGCTCGGCATCGGCGAGCCGCTCGTCGGGCGCCTCTTGCTCGTCGATGCGCTCGGCATGAAGTTCCGCGAGCTCAAGCTGCGCAAGGACCCCAACTGCGTGCTCTGCGGCCCGCACGCGACCCAGCGCGAGCTGATCGACTACGAGCAGTTCTGCGGCCTGCCGCAGGCGCACGCCGAAGAGACGCGGCGGCAGGGCGTGCCGGCGATCACCGTCGAGGAGCTGCGCGACCGGCTGGCGGCCCACGACGACCTCGTGGTTCTCGACGTGCGCGATCCGCACGAGGTCGAGATCGCCGCCCTCCCCGACACGCTCCGCATTCCGCTCGGGCAGCTTCCCGAGAACCTGCATCGCCTCGACAGCGCCGACGAGATCGTCGTCCACTGCAAGATGGGCGGGCGCAGTGCGAAGGCCGTCGAGCTGCTGCAGGCGGCGGGGTTCCGCAAGGTGTGGAACCTGACCGGCGGCATCGACCGCTGGGCACAGGTGGTCGACCCCAGCGTGCCGCGGTACTGAGCGCGTCTCCCGAGCGGGCCGGTCGAGAGTGTCACCCGGCAACGTCCTCTTGCGCTTTGGGCGTGGAGGAACGCCATGCCCACCACCCAGCCGCCCCGATTCGGACGACTCTCGCGCTTCGCCGACCCCGCGTCTGCCCACTCGCCAGCCACCCCCGGGCAAGCCCGCCGAGCGCCCGGCGGCTGCCCCTCGGACGGCCCGATCGCACGCCGGGAGCGCCGGCTGCCCGTCCGTATGGCCTCGCTCCTCGTGGCGGTGGCCGTCGCCTGGGGCGGCACGCCGGTCCTCGCCGCCGGGCTCTCGGACGCCGGCTCGCAGCTCTTCTTCGAGACCGGCGCCAATCCGATCCACCCTCCAGCCGCCGGCGACGAGCTCGGGTACGCGGTCGCGGTGGGCGACTTCGACGGCGACGGCACGGACGACGTCGCCATCGGCCTTCGCAACGACGACAACCCGCTTGCCGGACTCTCGGACGTCGGGCAGGTGCAGATCCGCTTCGGCGCTCCCGGCGTCGGGCTTCAGGGAGGTGTGAACGTCAAGTACCTCTGGCAGGGAGGGCTCGCGCAAGTCGACGAGCCCGAGCCCGGCGACCACTTCGGACAAGCCCTAGCCGTCGGCGACTTCGACGACGACGGCTTCGACGATCTCGTCGTCGGGGTGCCCGGCGAAGACGTCGGCACGATTTCGAACGCCGGGGCCGTCGAGGTGCGCTACGGCGCCGCCAACCGCTCGGTGGCGCTCGACGCGCGGAGATTCCTCCTGCACGAGAACGTCGCCGGCATCCCCGACAACGCCGGCGTCGACGACGAGTTCGGCCACGCTCTGGCGACGGGCGACTTCGACGGCGACACCTTCGAAGACCTCGCTGTCGGCGTGCCGCTCGAGAGCGTGAACGGGGAGAGCGACGCCGGGCGCGTGTTCGTGCTCTATGGCACCCCCCTCGGGCTCTCCGTCACGGGGGCGCAGACGCTCGACGGCGATACATCCGGAGTCGGTGCCGCCTTCACCGGTCACCGCTTCGGCTTCGCGATCGCCGCCGCCGACTTCGACAACGACAGCTACTGCGACCTCGCCGTCGGCGTGCCGGGGGCCGCGTCGGGCGCGGGCTGGGGTCACGTGCTCCCCGGCACTCCGTCGGGCCTGACCGGCGCCGGCAGCCCATTCTTCGGACAAGCTCCCTGGGGCCTGATCAGCACGGCCGAGAGCGACGACCGCTTCGGGTACGCGATGGCCACCGGCGACTTCGACGGCGACCCGTTCCCCGACCTCGTGGTCTCGGCGCCGGGCGAGGACTTCCCGAGCGGCGACCTCCAGATCGCCGACGCCGGGGCCGTCCACGTGCTCTTCGGATCGGCGATCGGCGTCGCGACGGCCGGTTCGCAGTTCTGGGATGCGGGACGTCCGGGAGTTCCCGGAGAGATCGAGGTCGGCGACCAGTTCGGATACAGCCTGGCCGCGGGAGACTTCGACGGCGACGGATACGACGAGCTGGCCATCGGCGTCCCGTTCGAGCAGAACTTCCGCGGGCCAGGAGAGGGCGACGTCATCGTCCTTCCGGGAACGCCCTCCGGTCCGACGGGCACCGGTTCCCTCGCCTGGAACCTCGAGGTCGGGACCATCCTCGGCGACATGAATCCGGGAGATCACCTCGGATGGTGTCTCGCCGTCGGCGACTTCGACCACACGACCGCCCAGGATCTCGTGATCGGCATCCCCAACGACGGAAACATCGGCGCCGCGCTCGCGCTCTACGGGACGCTCCCACCGTTCGGCGGCTTCGCCGACGGGTTCGAGGGCGGCAGCCTCGCAATGTGGACGAGCCACACACCCTAGGGCGGCGTTTGCACACGCGGGAGCTGGTACCGACCGTAGCCACGTGGAGCCGGATCGCGGCGTCGAAGTCGCGAAACGACGGACGCGGCTCCCGCTATCATCGCCGCGTGGGCGAGCCTCCCGGCGGACGCATCACTGACTATCTCCGCGCCTGGGAGCACGGGGACGACCGCGCGCTCGAGCGGCTGCTGCCGATGGTCTACGCCGAGCTGCGCGCCATCGCCGCCAAGCACATCGGCGCGGAGCGCCCCGGCCACACGCTGCAGCCGACGGCGCTCGCCAACGAGGCCTACCTCCGGCTGCGCGGCCTCGCCGACGTGCCGTGGCACGACCGCACGCACTTCTTCGCCATCGCGTCGCGCATCATGCGCCGGCTGCTCGTCGACCACGCGCGGGCGAAGACGGCGCACAAGCGCGGCGCCGACGCGCCGCGCGTGCAGCTCACCGAAGGCCTCCACGGCGGGCTGCAGCCGGCTTTGGACGCCGCCGAGCTGATCGACCTCGACCGCGCGCTCGACGAGCTGGCGGCCGCCGAGCCGCGGCTGTCGCGCCTCGTCGAGCTGCGCTTCTTCGGCGGCCTCGAGGTCGAGGAAGCTGCCGCCCTCCTCGGCTGCTCCAAGCGCACCGCGATGCGTGACTGGGCGTTCGCGCGCGCCTGGCTGCTGCGGCGCCTCGGCAACGCTTCCGCAACGGGGGCCGGCCGGGCGTGAGCGACTCCGGTCCGTTGCCCGATCCGGGCGCACCGGCGTCTTTCCAGCAGCTGCGCGAGCTCTTCGACCGCGTCTCGGATCTGCCCGCCGCCGAGCGCGACGCCGAGATCGCGCGCTGCACGGCCGACGATCCGCGCCTCGGCGAGGAGCTGCGCGCCCTGCTGCTCCACTCCGAGCGCGCCGAGAGCCCCCTCGACGGCGCCGCGCTCCGGCTCTCTGAGCCCGGCGATCCGCCACCGCTGCCCCGAGTGCCTGGCTTCCGCCTGCAGCGCCGCATCGGCCGCGGCGGCAGCGCCACCGTCTACCTCGCCGAGCAGGAGCGCGACGACTTCAGCCGCGAGGTCGCGCTCAAGGTGGTCGACCGGGTCGTCGACGCCCCCGCGCTGCGGCACGTGCGCGAGGAGCAGCGCATCCTGGCCCGCCTCGAGCATCCCGGCATCGCGCGCCTCTACGACACCGGCCTCACGCCGCTCGGGCAGCCCTACCTGGCGATGGAGCACGTCGAGGGCGAGTCGATCCTCCAGCACTGCCGCTCGCTCCAGCTGCCGACGCGGGCGCGCCTCGAGCTCTTCCTCTCGGTGCTCGACGCCGTCGTCTACGCCCACGGCGAGGCGGTGGTGCATCGCGACCTCAAGCCCGCCAACATCCTCGTCTCCGCGCGCGGCGAGCCCAAGCTGCTCGACTTCGGCATCGCCAAGCTCGTGGCCGACCCGGGCGACGAGGACGAGACCCGCACGTTGAGGCGCGCCATGACGCCGGCCTACGCCAGCCCCGAGCAGGTGCGCGGCGACCGCGTCACGGCCGCCTCCGACATCTATTCGCTCGGCGTCGTTCTGTACGAGCTGCTGGCCGACACCCTCCCCTACCGCCTCGACGGCAAGCGGTTCGAGACCTTCGAGGACGCCATCCGCGAGCAGGACCCCGAGCCGCCGTCGGACGCTTTCGCGCGCACCGCCGGAACGACAAGCGCTTCCGCGTCCGCGCGCGATCGCCTCGAGCTCGCCCGCCGACGCCGCGCCCTGCGCGGTGACATCGACGCCGTCCTGCTCAAGGCGTTGCGCAAGGAGCCCGAGGCCCGGTATGCATCAGCGGAGGAGCTGGCCGACGATCTCCGGCGTGTCCTCTCGGGTCTGCCGGTGGCCGCGCGGCGCGGCGATCGTGTCTATCGTGCACGCAAGTCGCTCCGCCGTCATCGCGGTGCCGTCGCGCTCCTTCTCGCCCCGATCGCCGCGATCGCGCTCCAGCAGGTCGCCGGCCGCTGGCGCGGGGGGACCGAGGGTCGCCCCGCCGGCGAGCTCCTCGTCTACGAAGAGGCGAATCCACTGGACGGCGAGACGCGGCGCTGGCTGCGCGAGGGCGCCGCGCGGCTGCAGCACTTCGACGCCACGGGGAGCCGCGAGAGCTTTCGCCGCGCGCTCGCCGCGGCCAACGGGCGACTGCCGGGCGCTGCTCTGGCTTCGGACGGTCTGTCGCGCGCCGAGAGCGCGCGCGGCGAGGTCGGCCGGTCAGCCGAGGCCGCCCGTCGCGCCTGGGGTCTCGTCGCCGGACGTAGCGTCGATCTGCCGCGCGACGAGGCCGAGCGACTGCGCGCCCGCGCGCTGGCTGCGGAACGCAGGTGGGAGCTGGCGATTCCCGCTCTGGAAGGGCTGTTCGGCCGCCTCCCCGGCCGCGTCGACATCGGTCTCGACCTGGTGGCAGCGCTCCTCGCTGCCGGCCGCAGCGACGAGGCCGACAACGCCCTCGGACGTCTCCGCCAACTGCACGCTGGGCTCGCCGATCCCGGCGGGGATCCCCGCGTCGATCTCGTCGAGGCAGAGGTGGCGATGCGGCTGTCCGAATTCCAGCGCGCGGCCGCCGCCGCGGCGCGCGTGCGGGAGCGCGCCGCCGCGCTGGGTGCGGTCGCTCTTGGTCTGCGAGCGGAGCGCCTGCACGCCGAGGCCATCGGCCGGCTCGACCGGCGTGACGAAGCGCGCCGGGATCTGGAGTCGGTCGAGGCGCGGGCCCTCGCGGCGGGCCTCGAGGGCGAAGCCGCCGCCGCCCGTCTGGGAATCGGCTTCATCCAATTTCGCACAGCCGGAAACGACGACGCACGCCAGAGTCTCGAACAGGCTCGGGCGGGGCTGCGCGCCGCTGGATCTCGCCCGGCAGAGATCGTCGCCTTGGTTCAACTGTCGTTGCTGGCCGGTAAGCGCGAGGAGTATTCGACGGGGCTCCGGCTCTCTGACGAAGCGCTCCGGGCAGCGGTGGAGATTCGCGATCGCTGGAGTGAAGGTTTCGTGTTGTCGCAGCGCCTGGTCCTACTCAACTGGGCAGATGACGAAGTCAGGGCGATGGCGATCGCCGAGGCCACATTGGCGGCTCTGCGCGACTCCGGCAATCGCATGACCCTCCTGTCGACGCTTTCGAACCTGGCGTCGTTCCGCATCGAACGCCTGGAGCTCGAGCAGGCGGGAGCCAACCTCGACGAAGCTGAAGCGCTGGCGCGCCGAGTCGGTAGTCAGTCTGCGAGCGGCAAGATCGATCGTGGGATGGGATATCTCCAGCAGACCCGCGGCGATCTGGATCTGGCGCGGCAGAGCTACAGCGCGGGGCTGGAGAAGGCCCGCCGCTCCGGGGTGCCGCTCGAGATCGGCCTCACCCTCTCGCACTTGGCCTGGCTCGAGGTCTCCGCGAACCGCCCGGACGAGGCCGCGCGCTACGCCAGCGAGGCGATCGAGGCCTTCAGCAGCGCGGGGGACGTGCGACAGGCGGCGGGCATGGAGCCGATTTTCGCTTGGGTCGATGCGCGCCGTGGCGATGCGGCGTCCGCGCGCCGGCGATTGGCGGCACTGAAGAAGGCCTCGGCCGACGAGTCGAGCCCGGACTTCAGACTGCTCTCGACCGAGGCGCGTGTCGCGGAAGTGCTTGGTGACTGGCGCCACGCCGTCGAGATCCGTCGCCAGACCATCCGCATGGCGAGCGAGTGGGAGACCGCCGGTTTGGTCATGGAGGAGCGACTCGGTCTGGCGCGGTCGCTCCATGGAATGGGCGACCGCCGCGAGTTGGAGAAGCTGGCGGCGGAGCTGCTCCCGGAGGTCGAGCGACTCGGCCTGCGTGGCGTCGCGCGCGACCTCCGGGCTCTCCTCGACACGTCCCCGACCACGTCCCCGACGATCCGCTGATCGAGCCGCAGGGGCGGCCACCGACGGTGGCGATCACCCCGCCGGGCCGTGCAGCTCTACCTGCGGCGCTCTGGGGACGGATCTCGCTACTTCGTCCCGAAACCGTAGAAAACGTCGACGGAGCCGGCTCCGGCACGCCCGTCGACGACGTCGAGGCGCACTCCGACCGCGAGATCGTCGTGGCCGTCGCCGTCGAAGTCCCCCATCGCCAGCGCGTCGCCGAACTCCTCGTAGTCGTGGATCCGCGGCTCGGGCCCATCCCCGGCCTGATGCAGCAGGAGGTTGCCTTGCACGCCGAGACCTGCGCCCGGAACGCCGAACAGCAGATGCACCACGCCCGCGTTCTTGAACCCGAAGAGGTCCTCCTCCGGGGCGGCGACCGCGAGGTCGGGCGCGCCGTCGCCGTTCAGGTCGCCGGTCGCGAAGGGGCCGCCGAAGCGGTCGTCCCGCTCTCGCTCCTCGAGGAGACCGGACGAACCTTGCGTCACGAGCGTGTCGGCGTCGAGGACGGGACCGCTCGCACTGCCGGGGAAGAGGTGCATCGCGCCGGTGTCGATCATCTTGCCGTCGTCCTCGCTCCAGACGCCGACCAGGAGATCGGTGCTGCCGTCGCCGTCGAAGTCGCCGCTGCCGAGGTGACTGCCGAAGTGATCCATGCGCTCGTCGTCGTCGAGGACGCCGGGTGAGCCCTGGGTGAAGAGGAAGTTCCCCGCGCCGTGCAGGCCGTAGCCGCGGACGCCGAAGACGATCTCCACCGCGCCCGGCTGGTCGGCGAAGTCTCCGGTGACGCCGATCGCGAGGTCGGCCGCGCCGTCGCCGTTCCAGTCGCCGGTGGCGAGCGAGTCCCCGAACCGGTCGTCGTCGCCCACGTCGCCGGCGATCGCGACGCCGCCGAGGCTCGCGCTCTGGTCGAGCCACTGATTGGCGCGCACCGTGATACCCATACTCGAGCCGTAGAAAACCTGGACCGCGCCGGCCTGCAGGTGGTCGAAGATCGTCCCGTGGAGGCTCTCGCCGGGGACGCCGACCGCGAGATCGCCGAAGCCGTCGCCGTCGAAGTCGCCCGCCGCGAGCGACCAGGCGAAGAAGTCGGCCCATTCCGCCTCGCCGGTGACTCCCGCGGTGTCCTGCGAGATCGTCGTCGCGCCGCTGCTCGACAGACCAAGCCCAGCGGCGCCGTACAGCACGTGGAACGCGCCGACGTTGCCATCCGCACCGATGTGGGTCACGGCCCCGATGGCGAGGTCGTCGCAGCCGTTGCCATCGAAGTCGCCTGCCGCCAGGGTCTCTCCGAAGTGCTCCCACTCCTCGGATACCTGGCCGCCGCCGATCTGCGTCTCGTGCCAACGCTGGGCCGGCGTCTCCAGACCGCGAGGCGTTCCGAGCAGCACGTAGACGGCGCCGGCGTCCGAAGCTCCAGTCACGTCCTCCCACGGCGCTCCGATTGCCAGGTCCGCATGGCCGTCGCAGTTGAAGTCGGCCGCAGCGACCGCGGCGCCGAACTCGGCCCTCGCCTCCGGGCCGCTGCCGTCGCCCACGCCCGCGATGCCGGTGTGCCAGGTCTCGCTGCGCGCGAACGACTGAGCCGCCGCGACCCCGGCGCCGACGTTGCTCCACAGGGTGGCCAAGGTCAAGGCTGTGAGGGCGCGACGACATCTCTTCGGCATGCTCTCGAACATCGATGACTCCTCCTCGCTCTCAGATCACTCACCAAGCGCGAACAGCGAGGACGAGGTGCCACGACGGGACAGGAGCGGGGTCGCCGGATCGGCGGCGGCAGTGGCCGGCGGGCGCTCCGACCTGTCGCCGGTGGCACCCGCGCCCGCGGTTTCCCGCTCAGGGAGAGACGCGGCCGGTGCCGCGTCGCGGCCTCGGCCGCCCTGAACGCCCTCGAGAGGGCAGGAGGAATTCGTGATGCATGCATTTCGCCGTCAAGGCTCGATCGTGGCGGTAGTACTACTGCTCACTGGGTGGGAGAGTGGCGCGCGCGCCCAGGTGATCACGGCGGACAGGGTGGACCTGGCGCCGACCACGACGACGTGGAACGGGTTCATGTTTCAGGAGGGACAGGCGCTCCTCCACACCTGGGACGCGGCATCGGCGACCGGAGTGACGACGAACCTCTTCCTGGGACTGAGCGCCGGCGGCGCCATCGATCTGCCGCTGAACACGGGCCGCTACAACACCGGGGTCGGCCCCTGGGTGATGTATGCCGTCACCACGGGCACCGCCAACACGGCGGTCGGTAGCGGTGCGCTGGAGGACCTTCTGGACGGCGGCAACAACACCGCGGTCGGATTCTCGGCCCTGTCCCAGACGACGTCGGGGTATAGCAACAGCGCTATCGGCGCCGGCAGCCTGGCCTTCAACACGACCGGCTCGTCCAACGTCTCGGTCGGCGGTATGACGTGGAACACGACCGGCTCTTACAACACGGCCGTGGGCATGGACAGCCTGTACGAGTCGACGACCGGATGGGGGAACACTGCGGTGGGCTATCACGCTCTCCTCGGCAATCGCGGCGGCGCTACCAACACCGCCGTGGGCTACCAGGCGGACGTCATGAAGGCGGAGTTCGTCAACGCCACGGCGATCGGCGCCGGCGCGATCGCGACCAGCTCGAACATGGTGCGCGTCGGCAACTCCTCGGTGAGCGTCATCCAGGGCCAGGTTCCCTTCTCGTGGGTCTCCGATCGACGCTGGAAGACCGACGTCGAACCCCTCGCGGTGGGGCTCGACTTCGTGCGCCGTCTCCAGCCGGTGAGCTACCGCCTCAGGGGCGGCAACGGGCGGCTCGACATGGGCTTCGTGGCGCAGGACGTCGAGGAGATCTTCGGCGACGGCTACAACGTCGTGGCGCGGGGCGCGGACGACGAGCGGCTCCTGTCGATGCGCTACACCGATCTCATCGCGCCGCTCGTGCGTGCGCTGCAGGAAGTCGACGCGCGGCAGCAGTCGGACGACGCGGCGGTGGCCGCGCTGCGCGCCGAGAACGCAGCGATGGTGCGCGAGCTCGGGGCTTTGCGCGCGCGGCTCGACGCGCTGGCGCAGCCGGCGCACCGCTAGCGCTCCGAAGGCGGCGCGAAGTACTTGGCGCACGCGGTGCGAGCGTCTGCGCTCACACCGCGAAGTACTTTGCGTCCGGGTGCTGGAACACCAGCGCCGACACCGACGCCTCGGGGTCCATCATGTCCCCGTCGGTGAGGTGCACGCCGATCTCCTCCGGACGCAGCGCCGCGAAGAGCTGTCGCTGGCTCCCGAGGTCCGGGCACGCCGGATAGCCAAAGCTGTAGCGCCTCCCGTGGTAGCGCGCCGCAAAGCGGTCGCCGGGCTGCATCTCGGGTGGGTCGGGGAACCCCCACGCCGCGCGCAGCCGCATGTGCAGCCACTCCGCCGCCGCCTCGGCCGTCTCGAGCGCCAGCGCCGCCCAGCCGTGGCTCTTCAGGTATTCGCCCGCCTCCTTCCACGCCTCGGAGCGCTCCCGCACGCCCTTGCCCGCGGTGGTGACGAAGAGCGCCACGTGATCGCCAGGAAGCACGTAGTCGGCGAGGCAGAGACGCTCGCCCGAAGGCTGGCGCGGCAGCTCCCACTCGGCGACGACGGCGCCGGTTCCCGGGTCGCGCAGCCGCAGGAGATTCCCCTGCGCCTCGGCGGGGAAGAAGCGCCAGGTCACCTTCACCTCGAGCGCGCCCTCCAGGGCGAGTGCCTTGAGCTCGTCGACCACGCTCTGGACCATCAGGAACTTCGGGTCGCCGACCTCGGCGAGCTTCCGGACCGTCCCCTTCAGGCCGAAGTACTTGCTGTAGAGCATCTGGTGGTTGAGCTGCTCCCAGACCTCGCGCAGCGGCGCGACCTCGGCGTGCCACTCGAGGTCGGGCGGCGGCAGCACGGGTGTGTCGCGGCGCACCGTCGACACGCCGGTCTCCTCGGGGCGGCAGGCCGCCGCCTTGTCGGCGAGCAGCGCCGCGTCCGCCTCGCGCAGCTTCTGCACTTCCGCTTCCAGCTGCGGCCGCTTCGCCTTGTCGAGGATGCGGTCGACGAGCTCGAGCCCATGCATGGCGTCCTTGGCATAGGTGCAGAAGCCGTTGTAGGCAGGCGCGATGCGCTGGTGCGTGAAGCGCCGCGTGAGCGCCGCGCCGCCGACGAGCAGCGGCGTGTCGACGCCCACCGCCGCGAGGTCGCCCGCGGTGATCACCATCTGCTGCGCGCTCTTGACCAGCAGGCCCGAGAGCCCGATGACGTCCGGCCGGTGCTCGCGCGCCGCCTGAACGAGCTGCTCGCTCGGCACCTTGATGCCGAGGTTCACGACCTGGAATCCGTTGTTGCTGAGAATGATGTCCACGAGGTTCTTGCCGATGTCGTGGACGTCCCCCTTGACGGTGGCGAGCAGCACCTTGCCCCGCCCGTTCCCGTCCTTCTTCTCCATGTGCGGCTCGAGGAAGGAGACGGCGGCCTTCATCACCTCGGCGCTCTGCAGCACCTCGGCGACGATGAGCTGGTTGGTGTTGAAGAGCTTGCCCACCTCGTCCATGCCGGCGAGCAGCGGGCCGTTGATGATGTCGAGCGGCGCAGGCCAGCGCACGAGGGCCTCGGCGAGGTCACCCTCGAGCCCCACCTTGCTCCCCTCGACCACGGCGCGCGCCAAGCGCTGCTCGAGCGGCAGCTCGGAGCGCGGCTGCCGCCCGGTGGTCGGCCCGCGACCACGGAAGTGCTCGGTGAACGCCGCCACCGCCGCCTCGCCGGCTGCCTTGTCCCCCAGCCGCAGGGCCAGCAGCGACTCGGAGAGGGCGCGTTCGTCCTCGGGGATCTCGGCGTAGCGGGCCAGCCGCTCGGTGTTGACGATCGCCGCGTCGAGCCCGGCCTGGGTGCAGTGGTAGAGGAAGACCGAGTTGAGCACCTCGCGCCCGGAGGCCGGCAGCCCGAAGCTGACGTTGGAGATGCCAAGGATGGTGCGGGTGTCGGGCAGCTCGTGTTTGAGCGCGCGCACCGCCTCGATGGTCTCGCGCGCCGAGCCGAGGTAGTTCTCGTCGCCGGTGGCGCACGGGAAGACCAGCGGGTCCCACCAGAGGTCCTCGGCACGCATGCCGAAGTCCTCGGTCAGGATCTGGAAGCTCCGACGCGCCACCTCGAGCTTGCGCTCGACGGTCACCGCCATGCCTGCCTCGTCGATGCAGCCCACCACCAGCGCGGCCCCGTAGCGGCGCGCCAGCGGCACCACCTTCTTGAAGCGGTCGAGACCGTCCTCGAGGTTGACCGAGTTGAGCACCGCCTTGCCCTGGCAGTAGTCGAGGGCGCGCTCCATCACCTTGGCGTCGGTGGAATCGATCATCAGCGGCACCTTGACCAGCTTCACCAGCCGGTCGAGGAAGCGCTCGACGTCGACCGTCTCGTCGCGGTCGGGGTCCTGCAGGCAGACGTCGAGCACCTGCGCGCCGCCCCGCACCTGCGCGCGCCCGACCTCGCCCGCCTGCTCCCACTCCCCCGCCGCCACCAGCTCCTTGAACTTCCGGCTGCCGAGCACGTTGGTGCGTTCGCCGACGAGGAGTGGCCGGTTGTCGGGCGTGAGCTCCACCGCCTCGATGCCGGAGACGAGCGGGCGGGAGTGGTCCGGCACGCGGCGCGGCCGCTTGCCGACGACGAGCTCCGACAGCGAGCCGACGTGGCCGTCGTGCGTGCCGCAACAGCCGCCGACGAGGTTCAGCCAGCCGTGGTCGACGAAGTCGCCGAGCACGCGGCGGAAGTCCTCGGGCGACTCGTGGTACTTGCCGTCCTCGTCGGGCAGGCCGGCGTTCGGTACGCACGCCGTGCGCGTGCGCACGAGCTCGGAGAGCGTGCGCACGTGGTCACGCATCAGCTCCGGCCCGGTGGCGCAGTTGAGGCCGACGTAGAGCAGGTCGGCGTGCAGGAGCGACACCGCCAGCGCCTCGGCGTCCTGGCCGGCGAGCATCGTACCGGTCATCTCGATGGTGACCGAGACGGCGACGGGGATGCGCCAGCCGATCGCGGCGAACGCCTCCTCGATGCCGAGCAGGCCTGCCTTCACATTGCGCGTGTCCTGCTGCGTCTCGAGCAGCAGGTAGTCGGTGCCGCCGGCGAGCAGGCCGAGCGCCTGCACGCGGAAGTGCTCGCGCAGCTGCTCGAAGGTGACGCCGCCCGTCACCGAGATCGCCTTCGTCGTCGGCCCCATGCTGCCGCAGACGAAGCGGAGCCGCCCGGGCTGGTCGTAGTTCGCGCACGCCTCGCGGGCGAGGGACGCGGCGGCGCGATTGATGCCGTAGGCGTAGTCGCCCAGGTCGTATTCGGCGAGCACGAGCGGCGTGGCGCCGAAGGTGTTGGTCTCGACGATGTCGGCGCCGGCGCGGAGATAGGTGTCGTGCAGGGCGAGCACCGCGTCGGGGCGCGTCAGGTTCAGCGCCTCGTTGCACCCCTCGAGCTCGGGCCCGCCGAAGTCCTCGGCCGTGAGCGTGAGCCGCTGCATCGCGGTGCCGGTCGCCCCGTCCATGACCAGCACGCGCTCCTCGAACGCCTGCAGGAGGGCGTGCGTCCGCGCCTCGCGGTCGGGCGGAGGGGCAGGAAGGTCGATGGGCTCGGGGGTACCGAGCGGCGAAGGTGTCGTTGGATTGGCAGCCATAAATGAACAACCCGCTCCATGGAATGCATTGGAGCGGGTCCTACCCACCGGACAGTTCGTTGCCGCCTCCCTGGCCTGCGCCAGTTCGGCGACCGCATCCCCGCCCTCTTTCGAGTCAGCGGGAGGGCACCTTGGGTGTCCGTCCCAGGTTGCCGAGCCCGGCCGGTGCCGGACCGCTCCGAATGCAGGATCAGCTTACGGGAGCGGCGGGAGGCTGTCAAACGTCGGAGCCCACTCAGGATCCAAACTCCGGGGCGGGCCCGATGCGCGCCAAGTAAGCTTCGCCGGCTTCCGAGGATCCCGTGCTGCTCACCCTCACCACCACCCACCGACCCGCGACCGACCTCGGGCACCTGCTCCACAAGCACCCGGGTCGCGTTCACGAGATCGAGGTGGCGTTCGGCGGCGCCCGCGTCTTCTTCCCGCAGGCAACCGAGGAGCGGTGCACCGCCGCCCTGCTGCTCGACGTCGACCCGGTACAGCTGAGCCGCAGGCGCCCTGACGCCGCGCTCGAGGAGTACGTCAACGACCGGCCGTACGTGGTCTCCTCGTTCGTGAGCGTCGCGCTCGGCAAGGCGTTCGGCACGGCGCTCGGCGGGCGTTCCAAGGAGCGGCAGGCGCTCGCCGACCAGCCGATCCCGCTTCGCGCCGAGATGCCGGCGCTCCCCGCCCGCGGCGGAGAGCCGATCCTCCGCCGACTCTTCGAGCCGCTCGGATACCGGATCGAGGTCACGCGCCACACCCTCGACCCGGCGTTCCCCGCGTGGGGCGACTCGCCGTATTGCCAGGTTGCCCTCGAGGCCGAGTGCCGCCTCGCCGATCTGCTGCGCCACCTCTACGTGCTCATCCCGGTTCTCGACGACCGCAAGCACTACTGGGTCGACGAGCGCGAGATCGAAAAGCTGCTCCGCCGCGGCGAGGGGTGGCTGGCTGGGCATCCCGACAAGAAGCTCATCGTC
>Ga0075421_100000542_pt1 | contig 39926 bp, 15 predicted proteins | sample SoiMetdeltSBSDD5_FD_75292 | JGI IMG/M metagenome (GOLD analysis project Ga0075421, IMG submission 75292) | Bulk soil microbial communities from a Populus tree surrounding site in Tennessee, USA - Soil MetaG P. deltoides SBSDD5 | ecosystem: Environmental > Terrestrial > Soil > Tree plantation... | reverse complement strand
GTCATTATTAAATCTGGTTTTCTGGCATCAACGGACACTACAAGTGTCTCGCTTCGATCAGGCAACACAGGTTGCGCGGATGGGATTTGACGCCGCGATGTGGGAGTTATGGCCTTACCTCACGAAAGGGGCCACCGTTCACCTGTTGGATGAGGAAACCGCCCTGGATCGGAGGAAATTATCTGATTGGATCGTAAGCAAACAGATAACTCTGGGGTTTTTACCTCCGATTCTGGCGGAAAGTATTCTTTATGAAACGTGGCCAGAAAATTTGGCATTTCGAATTTTGTTAACCGGGTCGGATAAGGCTGTTCGGCATCCGTCCGATTCGACTCCTTTCAAATACATCAATGTTTATGGCCCGACGGAGGCGACCGTCATCGTGACCTGGGCGATCGTCCCTGCGGAGTCACCGTTTGGAACCCTGCCTTTGATCGGTCGCCCGCTGGACAATACTCAAATATATTTGTTGGATAACAGGATGAAACCGGTTCCGATCGGGGTTCCGGGTGAATTGTATATTGGGGGAGTAAACCTGGCGCGCGGATATTTGAATCGATCGGAATTGACCGCCGAAAAATTTCTCCCGAATCCTTTCAGCCTGCAGCCTGGAAATCGACTTTACGGAACCGGTGATCTGGCCCGCCTCCACTCGGACGGTAATCTGGAATTCATCGGACGAATCGATCATCAAGTGAAGTTAAGAGGGTTTCGAATCGAATTGGGAGAGATCGAAGCCGTCATCGCACAACATCCGCTTGTAACATCGGTCGTTGTAGTTTTGAGAGCAGATACGCCGGAAGAAAAAAGATTGGTCGCTTATCTTGTCGTTCGTTCAGAAAACGCTTCATTGATCGATGAGTTACGCGAGTTGATCAGAATGAAATTGCCTGAGTATATGGTACCCTCGGCATTCGTCGTCCTTGATCAGTTGCCGCTGACGCCGAATTCGAAAGTCGATCGTCGCGCGCTCCCTCCCCCTGACATAACTACCGGCCACCGGTCCGCAAAATACCTCGCCCCTCGTAACGCGCTTGAAAGACAATTGGTTCGAATCTGGGAAGATGTATTAGGGACGAGCCCGATCGGAGTAACCGACAACTTTTTTGACCTGGGCGGTCACTCAATCTTAGCCGTCCGACTGGCCATGCAAATCCAAAAGCAGTTAGGTCACAGCCTACCTCTTTCGACCCTCTTCGAGAACGGAGATATTGCGCGTCTGGCTGCTCGACTGGAGCGGAAAATAGAGCCTTCGTATTGGTCACCCCTGGTGCCGATTCAACCAAAAGGTCGAAAAATACCGTTCTTCTGTGTTCACCCAATCGGAGGGCAGGTTTTTGGATATTATGATTTGGCGCGAAATCTGGGGCCCGAACAACCCTTTTACGGCTTGCAGGCTCCCGGACCGGCCGACATCGGAAGCATCCATACGACTATTGAAAATATGTCGGCCGAATATATCGACGCCATCCGCTCGATTCAACCCTACGGGCCTTATCTGATCGGAGGCCTATCCTTTGGGGGATTGGTGGCTTATGAGATGGCAGTCCAATTGCGAAAGCGAAATCTGCAAGTGGCGTTAGTCGCGCTTTTGGATTCCTGGTCACCCCTCATCTTCCAAAAACTTCCTCATCAGTACGATGATGCAATGTTGCTTTCATTGATTGCCAGGACGGTTGCCCGCAGCAATCGAAAAACTCTGTTGCTGCAACCGAATGAATTGCGCAAATTTGATTCAGAGCGGCAATTGATGTTATTCCTGGAAGAGGTAAGAGCCGCCGGTTTGCTGGGCTATGATTTCCCGATTGATGTCGGCGTATCCTATGTTAAGCGCTTTCTTGAAGGATATCGGGCTAGATTGGCCGCAGTAAGAAACTACCTTCCAAGAACCTATCCCGGTCCACTTGTGTTGTTCCGGGCTGCTGAAGAAGATCCAATCAGTGTTCAAGATCTGGAAAATGCCGGTTGGGACCCGACTGAACCCACTTATGGTTGGAGCAGCATGGCAACCGAGCCGGTGAAAGTGCATTTTGTCCCAGGAACTCATGAGACTATCGGACAAGAACCTGACGTCCGCATTTTAGCCGAACTCTTAGCTGATTCGATCACTTGCGCCGTATCCTGACAAATTCCGACGATTTTGACCATGTTGCATGGTAAAGAGTTATCAAACTTTTGTCAGGTACTTAGCGGCCATGTCTTCTCACTCTAATGAAAAATCGTTCTAGGTAAGCTATGCTATGAAAAACAATAAACTCGAAGGTTCGCCCCGAAGGCAATTATGGGCGTCTAAGCGCAACACCATCCAGCCAAAATCTTACAACCTCCGACCGGAGGAAATGGTCGAGGTCGACCAATTACATTCCGACGCGACATTGCCGCTCGTCATTAGACCTCGTGTTGACGGCATTAAGCTATCCGCTTGGATCGGTCATAATTATGATTTAGTGCAGAGCTATTTATTGAAGTTCGGCGGGATATTATTTCGTGGATTTGGTTTAACGAGCGACGATGATTTTAAAGAAGTCTTGAGCTGCATCCCGGTCGACTTGATGCATTATATGGAAGGAGCAACTCCACGCACCGAATTAGGGAATAAGGTCTATACGTCGACGGAATTTCCGCCAGAACAACATATCGCGCCGCACAACGAATTATGTTATGTCATGACTTGGCCGATGAAGATCTGGTTTTACTGTGTCGTGCCGGCGGCAAAAGGAGGGCAGACGCCGATCACCGACGTTCGCCGGGTTTTTAACCGCTTGGACTCGCGAATCAAAAATCGGTTTATGGATAAAGGGTGGGCGCTTGTGAGAAATTTTGGCCACCGAATGGGTCTTCCCTGGCAAAGGTCTTTCAGGATCAACGAGAAATCCGAACTGGAAGCATATTTTCGTCAGGCTTGTATCGAGTACGAATGGAAAGCGGATGATCATCTGAAAACCCGGCAGGTTCGACCGTGCGTTTCCACTCATCCAACAACCGGGGAGTCAGTCTGGTTTAATCATGCCGCATTCTGGCACGTCTCTAGCTTGGAACCCGAACTTCGAAACATGCTGCTAGAAAGTTATGGTGAAGAGGGGCTGCCTTTCAATACCTATTATGGAAACGGGAGTGTTATTGAAGATGAGGTGATCGCGGAGGTTCGGGAAGCTTATCGGCTGGAATCAACTTCCTTTCTTTGGGAACGAGGGGACTTCTTGATGTTGGATAATATGTTGACGGCGCATGGCCGCTTCCCCTATGAAGGCCGACGAGTGATCTTGACGGCAATGGGGGAACCGTACAGTCGCGCCTAAACAACCAATCCGTAACTTACCCGCTGAGACTTCGGAGGCGTTCAGATGCAGAGAGATGCGATCTCGGGTTTTCAACTCTCACCTCAACAAAAACATTTATGGCTGTTGGACCGCAATAACCAGGTAATGCCGTACCGTGTGCATTGCGCCGTGCTGATCGAAGGCGTCATCGATATCGAAAAGTTGACATCGGCATTACGACGCACGATTGCGCGGCACGAAATGCTCCATGCCGCCTTCAAATCCATTCCGGAGATGACACTGCCGTTGCTGGTGATAGCAGAGGCCGATGAGATCTCCTTGAAAGCAGATCGTCATTTAACAGAGTCGCCGCCTGCGGAACAGAATCTCCGACTCGAATCTTTATTTGCTGAGGCTCTTCAACAACCATTCGATTTAGAGCGTGGAAGATTGATCAACGTATCGCTGATCACATTATCTTCATCGCGGCATGTCTTGCTGCTGGGGATGCCGGCTCTCGCCGCCGATAAGGTCAGTCTGGACCGCCTGGTTGTAGATCTGTATCATTGTTATGAAACCTTTCCGAATGACGAACCGGAGGGCGATCAAGCGATCCGTTCAATTGTGGTCCTTTCCTGGCTGAACGAGTTTCTGGACGCGGACGAAGCGGAAATAGGACGACAGTATTGGCGCCGCATGGATCTCTCAAATCTCAGAGCCGTTCGTCTCCCGGGTGAGCGTTATCGTTTGGAAACATCCGGATTCAGACCTCTGCTGATAAGCAAACCAGTCGAACCGAAGTTGGTTGCCGAGATCAAAAAGTTAAGCGACGAAAATCAGACTCCGATCTCTACCATCTTACTGGCCTGTTGGCAGGTCTTGTTGTGGCGGCTGAGCGGCAAGCGTCAGATCACTGTCGGAGTATCTTATGACGGGCGGACCGACGAAGAATTGGAAAGAGTAGTGTTGCTACTCGAAAAATATCTGCCGGTAATATCAATCTTTAATGAACACGCCTGCTTTGCCGACGTCATCTCAGGCCTCGATAAACGTCTGCAGGAAAACTACGAATGGCAGGAATGTTTCGTCTGGGACAAAGTTGTTGATTCGCAGGGCGTCGCAAGCGACCGGCCATATTTTCCGTTTTGTTTTGATTACCGGGAGTCGGCGGCCGAGCGCCGTGGCGATAAGGTGGCTTTCTCCATAGTCAAGCATTATGCCTGCCTGGATAAATTCAAAGTGCTGCTCTCCTGCCTCGAAGAGCAAGGGAGATTGACGACGGAGTTCTACTATGACTCGTTATGCTTTAACGTCGAGGATATAGAGCGGTTGGCGGAACAATTCAATGTTTTACTCGAAAACGCAACCGAGAATCCGCGGATTGAACTCGCCAGGTTACAGATCATGTCTGGTCCTGAACGTGAGCGGATACTGGTTTCATTCAACGACACGGACCATACATTCGATCCGGAGGTGAGATTACATAAACTGGTTGAAGCGCAGGTTAATCGGACACCCGAGCGAATCGCCCTGGTATTTGAGGATAAGCATTTAACTTATCGGGAATTGAATATTCGCGCAAATAAGGTGGCGCATTACTTGATGAAACTAGGTTGCGGCCCTGAGGCGCTGGTTACCGTGCACATGAGCCGTTCGCCGGAGATGATCGTCTCATTACTCGGCATTCTCAAAACCGGCGCCGGATATGTACCCATCGATCCGGCATATCCAGTAGAACGATTGAACTATATTATCGACGATTGCAATTCGCATTTGACCCTGACGCAAGACAGCCGGAATGATTTTCATCGCTCCATTTGTCTGAGCGACGAATTGGGAGAATTGTTCGCGGAAGGTGAGGACAATCCGCAGACGGCCGGGACGGAGGATAATGTCGCTTATGTGATCTATACCTCCGGATCCACGGGCAGCCCCAAAGGTGTCGCAGTTTCACACCGGGCAATAGCCAATCGACTGTTGTGGATGCAAAAAGAATTTCCACTCGGCCACGAAGACAGCTTGCTGCAAAAGACGGTCTTCACCTTCGACGCTTCAATCTGGGAAATCTTCATCCCCTTGATGACTGGGGCCAGGTTGGAGCTAGCCCGCTCCGACGGTCATCGGGACAGTTCTTATCTGGTTGAAGCGACGGTCCAGCGACAGGTGACCGTCTTACAACTCGTCCCTTCAATGCTAAGAGTCTTTTTGGACGAGCCGAAAGTGAATCTCTGTTTCAGCCTCAAACGTGTTTTCTGCGGGGGCGAAGCGCTGAGCATTGAGTTAAAAAATAAGGTCGATCAACAGTTGGCGGCGGAGTTACACAATCTTTACGGGCCGACGGAGACCGCAATTGATGCGACGCACTGGGATTGCAGTCGAGAATACCAAGGCAATAGTAGTGTTCCGATCGGAACCCCCATCGCAAATATTAAAACATATTTGATGGATAAAAGTTATGAGCCTGTTCCCGTGGGGGCGGCGGCGGAATTGTGTGTCGGCGGAATAGGTTTGGCCAGAGGATATTTTAATCGGCCGGATTTGACTGCCGAGAAATTCATCCCCGACCCATTCGGCGGTCGGCCTGGAACTTGTCTTTATTGCACAGGCGATCTCGCCAAATACGGGGCGGATGGGATTCTCGAGTATCTGGGTAGAAAAGACAATCAGGTGAAAATCCGCGGCTACCGTATAGAATTGGGTGAAATCGAGGCCGCGCTCAGACAACATCCAAAAGTTCGAGATTGCGCCGTCATTCCACACGAGGAGACCTCAGGTGACAAAAGTTTGGTTGCGTATGTCGTCGGCAATCAAAACGTGAGGCCACCAATCGGCGACCTCAAGCTATACCGTTTGCCCAACGGCATGGAAATTGCCCACCTCAATAGAAATGAAACGGAATTGCTCTATCAGGAGATATTCGGCGAGCAAAATTATTTAAAACATGGCGTTACTTTGAATGACGGCGATTGTGTGTTCGACGTTGGAGCGAACATCGGCCTATTTACATTATATGTACACTCCGTATGTCGTAACGCCAAGGTCTATGCTTTCGAGCCCCTCCCGACGACATATCGGGCGTTTTCAGCCAACGTTTCAATGTTCGGTCTGAATGTCAATGCGTATGAGTGCGGGATATCAAAGACGAGCGGGACGGCAACTTTCACTTTTTATCCTTTTAATTCCGCCGGCTCGGGCATGTATGCGGATGCCGAACAGGAGGAAAGAGTAACCAGAGCGTTCATGGAAAATCAGGCCGGCGGCCTCAGTTCTTACGCAGACCAGTTGCTCGACGGCAGATTTAAAACTGAGACTCATACCTGTCGAGTGGCGACCATCTCGGAAATCATAGAAAATAATCATATCAAGAGAATAGACCTCTTAAAATTGGATGCCGAAAAAAGCGAACTGGACGCTCTTAACGGCATCGCCGAGAAGGACTGGGGAAAAATAAGGCAAATTGTCATTGAAGTGTTGGATATAAACGATCATCTGACAAAGATCACGCAATTGCTTGAGAAAAATAAGTATAAATACGTAGTTGAGCAGAGCAAGGCTTTTGCAAATACCGGGCTCTATCATATCTATGCAAAATTGTCCGACCACACGGAAGCAAATACGAAAGGCATAAGGGATGAGACCGGCGCCGGCTCGATTCCACTTGGTAATAAGTCGCCGACGGCTGAAGATTTACGAAAATATCTGAAGGAAAAACTGCCTGAGTATTTAGTCCCGTCATTATATGTGATGTTAAATGAAATGCCGGTTTTGCCGAATGGGAAATTGAATCGACAAGCTTTGCCTTCGCCCGACTCGGTTCGCCGCGGCAATGAAGTAAGCTATGCTCCTCCCCGCAATGCGATTGAGAAAGGTGTAGCCGAGATCTGGGGCGAGGTCCTAGGGCTTGACCGGGTTGGAATAAACGACGATTTCTTTTCCTTAGGCGGGCATTCGTTGCTTGCGACTCAAGTGATCTCCGGTATTCGCGAAACGTTCCAAATTGAAGTGCCGCTACGGAATCTGTTTGAAAACCCGACAATTGCAGGGTTTAGTTTGACTGTGTTGCAAACTCTGGTTGAACACACCGATAGTCAGTTTGATCTTGAATGAATACGTAAAAAGACCAAAAACGTTGATCTACGTGTTCATTAGCGGTTACAACCTTACAATTCAAAATGAGTGATCATCCTGATCGAGTCTCGTCGTTAACCGAGGAACAATATCATCAACTCGCCGATCGACTTGTGCAACAAGGCGGACGGAGAAGGGGGCGTCATATTCCCCTTCGGAAAGATTCGCGGACGAGTTTGCCTGCCGCATTCGCCCAGGAACGAATGTGGTTTTATCATCAGTTGGACCCGACCGGCGCGGCTTTTAACATCCCGATGGCTGTTCGATTCAGAGGGAATCTAAATGTTATCGCGCTGGAGCAGTGCATCAGAGAGGTTGTTCGCCGGCATGAAATTTTACGCACATCATTTCAGCCGATAGACGGGCGGCTTTATCAGGTAATCGGGTTAAAGCCGACCTTATTATATTCAATAGTCGACATGGAACACCTCGATCGAGCCGGACTGGAATTGGAGGTAAGACGCCTGGCCGAATCGGAGTCGTCTCGGCCGTTCGATCTGACCGGCTATCCGTTATTGCGAACTTTAGTTATTCGGCTAAGCTCAAAAGAGCATGTCGTCATTGTGACAATGCCCCACATTATCAGTGACGGCTGGTCGGTCAGGGTGCTGATCGCTGAGGTCGGAACACTGTACGAGGCGTATCGTTGCGGTAATCCGTTGCAATTGCCGGAGTTGCCTCTGCAATACGCCGATTTCTCGGAGTGGCAAAGGGAATATCTGTCGGCTGAACAACTTGATGAATTGGTTTCATACTGGAAACGTCAACTTCGATGTAAGGATACGGCGCTCAATTTGCCGACCGATCGACCTCGCCAATTGATGAAACATTTTCAAGGGGGGTGTCGTGAATTTTCTCTACCGGCAGATCTATTCGACTTACTGATAGCGGTCGGTCGCCGTGAAAGAGCTACGCTCTTTATGACGCTCCTCGCCGGATTTCAGGTACTCTTGCATCGGTATACAGGGGACGCCGAAATTCCGGTAGGGACGATAGTCGCCAATCGAAATCAGCGTGAAATTGAAGGCTTGATAGGTTTTTTCGTTAATAACCTGGTCATACACACGGACCTTTCCGGTAATCCGACCTTCCGGGAGCTGTTGAGACAAGTCCGGAGGGTGACTCTGGAAGCTTATGATCACCAGGATCTGCCGTTTGAAATGCTGGTGGAAATATTGCAACCCGTCCGTGACAATAATTGCTCTCCGTTATTTCAGGTAATGTTTGTGTTGCAGAATGTCCCTCTTCCGCCTTTGGCCATGACCGACTTGGCGGTCGACGGCTTTGAAATCGTTTCCAGCATAGTCCACTTTGATTTAAGTCTCATCATGCAGGAGACCCCTCTTGGGCTAACTGGATGGTTGAATTATCGGAAGGAACTGTTCAACGATCTAACCATCTCGGAAATGACCCACAACTTCAGCGCTCTCTTGAGAGAGCTTGGAACTTTCCCGGATAAACACCTTAAGGATATTTCGATCGGCGATAAAGATAACGTCAACGGATTGATTGACAGATTCAATGACGATTTATCGGTCGAATGAAGAGAGAAAACACGAAACGACGTCGTTCGATTCGCGTTTTTCGCCCGTCCATAACGCCGGACACGCGCCTCGTGGGGAGGCTTAGAGCCTCTTATCGACAGCGGCCCTCGCACATAACGCGGGCAGACGCCCGAGCCTGCCGACTGCCAATCGGACCTTATTGCCCTTCCTGCGGTTGTCGCCGTCAAAGTCGGCGCGGGGGACGCTTTCGCGCGATCGCCCACTCTTCGTCGCCGATATCACTGTGGGAAAGAGTTTCGTTCCCTCAATAAAGCTTATCGAAATGATCAAAGGCGCAGTTGATACGCTAGCACGCTGAAAATACGGCGGAAATGTTAATAACAGGCGTTAGCCTCCCCGTTCTTTGACCAAACTCGTATTATGAATCGGCAAATTGAAAAGCGGCATACAATTTTACTCGGCAGTGTCGGGGGCGACTCACATTCGGTGGGTCTTACTATTCTACGTCAGGCGCTCGTACTAAACGGCTATCAGGTCAGATATCTTGGCGCTCAAAATGAATTGGAGGAATTTTTTCGACTGGCAGCTCTATGTAATGTTGTCATGATTTCAAACATGGACGGCCATATCCGCTATTATCTGCAATGTTTTCCGGAACTGACCAGAAAATATCACGCCTATCGGCCATTATGGTATTTGGGCGGGAACCTACATATCGGAGACGGGTACGGCTATGAAAGTTACTTTCGAGAGATGGGATTTGATCGAGTATTTGTTAAGTTTGTCGATGTCAATACGGTGTTGACGCATTTGGAGCACGATTTAAGAGAAATTGAGCCGGTTGCGCATTATCAGAGTTTTTGGGAGATATCAAATTCCGACGAGTGGCATATTCCTTGTCCGATATCCGATGAAAAGCTTGAAGTTGAGGTATTAAAAAAGGAACGAGCTGAAGTGCTCGAGCAATGGAAAACCGGTCGTCAAGCGCGAAGTTTGCATGAGAATGCGGAGTATTTAGGAAAGCAGAAGATGTTTTCGCAGATTCAAAGCTCGGTTAATCAAGGGCGAGTCCCGATTCTAATTCAACCGCGTTCCGGGGTTGCGCTGGTCGATGAACAGATCCGCCTCTTCAAAACGTTCAAAGACGTCGGATCACGCGTCTTGTCTTATCAGGTCGACTCACTAACTAGAAATAACAATTATGCCGGCGTGGATGAAGCGATTCGAGAGAGTAGAGAGATGGGGGTCTCGACGCTAAATGGTTTTCCGGTAGTCAATTATGGGGTTGACGGACTACGCCGAATAATCGCCGAGATTGAGGTTCCATTGCAAACCCGGCACAGTACGCGGGATCCCAGGTTATTGGCGGAGATCTCTTACGCCGGCGGGGTAACGGCATTTGAGGGAGGATCGATCTGTTACAACATTCCTTACTATAAAAACTACCCACTCAGTGAATCAATCAGAAAATGGCAGTATGTCGATCGGTTGACGGGGTACTATTACGAGAAATATGGAATCTGCTTGGATCGCGAATTTTTTGGCACATTGACGGCGACACTAATCCCCCCATGCATAGCCATCTCCGTAAACCTGTTGGAAACTATTCTGGCGGTAAGTCAGGGGGTGAAGTGTGTCAGTTTGGGATATGCCGAGCAGGGGAACCGGATTCAGGATATTGCCGCAATTCGCACTCTCCGGAACATGGCGGAGGAAACCATTGAGAATCTCGGTTACAAACATATCCAGATTAACACTGTTTTTCAACAATACATGGCGGCATTTCCCAATTCCTCCGAGCGCGCCGAGGAATTGATTTATCACTCGGGAATAACCGCCGCGCTTTCGGGCGCTACGCGAATCATCATCAAAACACCCGTCGAAGCTTTCAGAATACCGGCGTTGGAAGACAACCTCCGGGGAATTGAATTGGTTACCAGAAGTATTGGAGACGCGGGCGCCGTAATCGCGGATGAAGCGAAAATAAATGAAGAATGTTCTCTGATTCGTCGTGAAGTACAATCAATTATTGATAGCGTAATGTATTGCGGAAATGGAAATATCGCTGAAGGTATAGTCAAAGGTTTTCAGAAGGGGTACCTGGATGTTCCGTTCTCTCCGAGCCTCTACAACAGAGGAGAAGTCTTGACCGCCAGAGATGTTGAAGGGAGCGTTCGGTTTTTATCGACAGGCAGTCTCCAATTTGACCGGGAAACCCAGGAATTTCATCGAGACAAAGCAAATGAACGGCGACGAGCCGAAGGGATTACAAGTGAGCGCCAAAATTATTTGCTGATCGAAAGGGATGTCATGCGGATCCCTCGCGGGCAATACGAAGGCTGGCCATTGGCCGGATGAGAATCAACCGGATTTTGTTTAAACGCTAACCACTGAGGGATCATTATGCCGACGCCAGTGAACATTCAATATGCCGTCGAGATTGACGGCGAGGATATTAAGAGAAGGTTGAAAGGACTCTTTTCCGCAACCGATGAAACCAGGGAGTTGGAGATGGAGTTGGACCGAAAAATATCCGACTGCATCCAGGAGTTTTTGCGCGACGAACGGGCCAGCACCGAGATCGAATTGGCGGCCCTGGCCGAGTCTGCGCGGCAGAGCCGGGTTCCCGATCTACCTTCCGGCGTCTTGGAGTATTTAGATGACCTGGCCGAGAGCATGATCCGCCATTCAACTCACACTGCATCACCGCGATTCATCGGTCACATGACTACGGCGCTCCCATATTTTGTGCGTCCGTTCGGAAAGTTGATCACGGCCTTGAATCAGAATCCGGTGAAGGTAGAAACCGCCAAATCCTTTACGGCATTTGAACGACAGGCGCTTGCGATGATGCATCGATTAGTCTATGACGATCCGGACGATTTTTATGATCATCATATCCAGCAAAAGGACAGCACTCTCGGCATTATCACAACCGGAGGAACCGCCGCCAATTTGACAGCTCTCTGGTGCGCTAGGAACGCATCCTTGAAAGCAAAAGACCAGTTCAAAGGAGGCGCCAGCGAAGGGGTATCAGCGGCTCTGGCGGCTTATGGGGATCGAGACGCAGTCATCATCGGTTCGTCGCTGATCCATTACTCTTTTGACAAGGCTGCCGATTTATTGGGGATCGGATCAAATAATCTGATCAGAGTGCCGACCGACGAAAACGGCCGGATTGATCTGGATCTACTTCGACGAACGATCCTTCGGTGCCGGAAACTGAATCGCCGGATTATTGCGCTCATCGGCGTCGCCGGGGCGACGGATTGCGGCGCGATTGACCCCCTGGTTGAAATGGCCGAGATCGCTCGTGAGCATCAGATTTACTTCCATGTGGATGCCGCCTGGGGCGGTCCGCTGCTCTTTTCAAGACTGCATAAAGATAAACTGAACGGGATTGAAATGGCCCATTCCGTGACGATTGACGGCCACAAGCAATTGTATTTGCCAATGGGCCTCGGAATGGTGTTGTTGCGCGATCCGCAATCGGCAAAGGTAATCGAGCGGAACGCCCAATATATTATCCGGTCCGGATCGCATGACTTAGGCAAACGCGCCCTGGAGGGGTCCCGTCCGGCAATGGCTCTGTATTTGCACGCCTCGTTGTCGATCTTTGGTTCACGTGGTTACGAAATTTTGATCGATGAAAGTATGCGTATGGCAAGATTCATGGCGGATGCGATTCGTGAGAAACCGGAATTCCAGCTATTAATGGAGCCTCAGCTTAATATTGTTACTTACCGCTATGTGCCGAAACCATGGCGGGAAAAGATCCCGGCTTTAGATGAGAGCGACAATGACGCCGTCAGCCGCTTCAACATCCGACTTCAAAAGGCGCAACGCCGAGAAGGTAAGGGGTTTGTCTCGCGGACCAGGTTGGGGAGAACGAGATTTGGAAATTCCGTTGTCGCATTGCGCGCTGTAATAGCCAATCCACTAACCACAGAGCATGACATCAGGACGGTCCTTGACGATCAAATCAGACTTTCAGCGCTTGAGGGCGTCAGCTGCGAATGAACTGTTCATTCGCGGCTGAAAAGGAGCGAGATAGATGAGCAAAAGCTACACTGAAATAACCGGACTTTCCAGAGAGCAGCTTGAGCTGTTGCGTCTGAGAATGAAACAGATCGGTCGAAAGAGCGGGAGCCCCTTAAACACTCGAATAACAGCCCAGAGTCGAGAATCGAACGCATTCCCGTTATCGTTCCAGCAACAGCGATTGTGGTTTCTTCATCAACTTGATCCGGACAATCCCGCTTACAACCTCGTGGTTGCGCTCCGGCTGAAAGGCGATCTCAATGTAGTTGCCCTGGAACGGAGTCTCAACGCCGTCGTTCATCATCATGAATCGCTTCGCACGTATTTTACCGTTTCCGGTGACAATCCTACTCAAGTAATACTTACTGAGCTGAAGGCTGAGCTTCAAGTGATCGAGATGCGGCTACATGCGGAACGCGATCGATTCGCGAAGTCCATCAGCATGATTGAAGAGGAAGCCCGGCGGCCATTCGATATTTTTCAAGCCCCATTGTGCAGGTTTTATTTGTACAGGCTTGAGGATTCTGAACACATACTGTTTATCAATGTTCATCATATTATCTCGGACGGATGGTCGACCGGCGTTCTCGTCAGACAACTCATTGAAACCTATCTTGCGTACACGAATGGAGCGGAGCCTCGGTTAAAGCGATTGCGTATCCAGTATGCGGATTACGCCGTCTGGCAGCAGGAATGGCTGAATGGAGAAGAACTGCAGGCGCAATTGAGGTATTGGAAAGAGCAGCTAAGGTCCGCTCCGGCGGGCTTCCAATTGCCGACGGACCGGCCTCGGCCGGCGGCGCAAACCTATCGCGGGGCCGTGACGAAGTTCGCGATCGAGCGGGATCAGGCGGAGGCGCTGAAACAATTGGCCCGGGCCGAAGAAGCGACGCTTTTTATGGTAATGCTGGGCGCTTTCAAGGCTTTGCTCTACCGCTACACCGGAGAGGAAGACATCATCGTCGGGACTCCGATCGCCAATCGCAAGATAACGGAAGTCGAGGATGTGATCGGATTTTTCGTCAATACGCTGGCGTTTAGAACCAGGCTAAGTGGTAGAGCCAGCTTTCGTGAGTTGTTGAAGAACGTCCGGGATACGGCGGTGGGCGCTTATAGCCATCAGGACATGCCGTTTGAGAAATTGGTGGAGGAATTGCAGCCGGAACGTGATCCGGGTCGTTCTCCGCTGTTTCAAATCATGTTCATAATGCAGAACCTGCCGACGAGGGCGATCAACTCGACCGATCTGGCGGCGGAGTTTCTGGAGATCGATAACGGCGCGGCAAAGTTCGAATTGACGTTGGAGATCAACGAACCGGAAGAAGGATTGATCGGCAGGATCGAATACAACAGGGACATTTTTGATCGAGCGACGATCGAGCGGATGACGTGGCATCTGAAAACGCTATTGGGAGGATTGGCAGTCAATAGCGATGAACCGATAGCGAACCTGCCGCTGCTGACGCCGGAAGAGCGCCGGCAGTTGTCGGAATTACGGAATGGGACGGACGGAGAAGAGCGATACAATCAGGCCGTGAGCCGCCAATTCGAAATGCAGGCGGAGCGAATTCCCGAAGCCATCGCGGTGGAGGATGATCCTGTCAGCCTCACTTACCGGGAACTGAACGCCGAAGCCAACCGGTTAGCCAATTATCTGAAACGTCTCGGAGTGAAGCGGGAGACGCGAGTGGGCATCTATCTCGAACGTTCGATCGATATGGTTGTCGGAGTCCTCGGCGTGATGAAAGCGGGCGGAGCATATGTGCCGCTGGATCCTTCACATCCACAGGAACGAGTATCGCAGATCATCGAAGATGTGGAGCCGGCGATAGTGATTACGTCGGAGACGGTGATCGACAGCTTGCCGGAAACCGATGTGAGCGTGGTGATACTGGATCGGGCGGGGATAATAGGTGAAGACGGAGGCAATCCGGCGGAAGAAATCGAGCCCGAGGACCTTGTTTACCTGATCTATACCTCGGGATCAACCGGGCGACCCAAAGGAGTCCAGATCACGCACGGAGGATTGACCAATTTTCTGAATGCGATGAAACGTGAGCCGGGGATGGAAGAAGGAGAAGTCATGCCCGCGATGGCAAATCTGGGATTTGATATAGCCGGCTTGGAATTGTTTCTGCCGCTGATGATCGGCGCGCGGGTAGCGATTGTGAATCGCGAAACGACGGTGGACGGAGCCGCGTTGAGTCGAAAGATAAAAGAGTGTGGGGCCATGATCATACAGGCGACACCGGTCACCTGGCGAATGCTGATGGAAGCCGGGTGGAGAGGAGGTCAAAGAATCAAGGCGCTCTGTGGCGGAGAAGCGTTAGCGCAGGACTTGGCGGACAAATTGAGCGGCGAAACCGAAAAGGCATGGAATGTATATGGACCAACGGAAACAACGGTCTGGGCGACAATCGCTCCGATAGAGGGAGTGGGACGAAGGATCGATTTGGGACATCCGATCGACAACGTTTATCTGTATGTTGTCGATAACGTGACGAACCTGATGCCGGTAGGGATGTACGGTGAGCTGTGTATAAGTGGAGCGGGATTATCCCGTGGGTATCTACAGGCGCGCGAGTTAACTGCGGAAAAGTTCATTCCGGACGCCTTTGGGAAAGTCCCAGGCGGCCGATTGTATAGAACTGGAGATGTAGTGCGGCGTCGAGGCGATGGCAGTTTGGATTTCATCGGGCGGAAAGACCACCAGGTAAAAGTGAGAGGGCACCGAATTGAAGTTGGTGAGATTGAAGCGGCGTTGATGTCGCATCAGTCGGTCAGGAAAGCGGTCGTGACGGCGAGAGAAGTTGCGCCGGGTGACAAGCGGTTGATTGCCTATCTGGTCGCCGAAGAGCCCGGGCCTCACGAAATCGAGTTGTCGAGTTGGCTGAGAAAAAGGCTTCCTGAATATATGTTGCCCTGGCAGTATGTCTATTTGACCGAAATGCCTGTGAGCGCGAATGGAAAAATAGATCGAGGGAAACTGCCTGTAACGACCGTGGCCAGTGGCGGAGAGAAATACGAAGCGGCGCGGACGCCGACGGAAGAGTTGATCGTGTCGATATGGGGCGATGTGTTGAGGCGTGACAAGATAGGAATCCACGACAATTTTTTCACGATCGGAGGGCATTCTTTGTCGGCGGCCCGGATAATCGCGCGTATAAGGGATGCGGTGGGAGTGGAATTGCCGTTGCGGAGGATCTTTGAATTGTCCACGGCGGCGGAATTGGCGGAGACTGTCGATAATTTGATCAAGGGCGGAGAGCAAGTAGAAGTCAGCCCGATCGGTTCTATAGACAATCGCGGACAGCTTCCGCCCGCCGAGGAGTTGAGCGCCATTGTCGAACAATCGAGCAAGTACCAAAACAGGATTCAATTTCCGCCGATCAAGCGGATCGACAGGGAGGGAAAGACACTTCGGATTTCATTCAATCAAGAGCGATTCTGGTTCCAGGACCAACTGGATCCTGGGTTGGATGCTTATCACCTTTCGATTGTGTTGAGATTAAAAGGAAACCTGAAGATCAAAGCGTTGGAGTCCGCTTGTCGCGAGGTGATCAGGCGGCATGAAAATTTGCGAACGGTCTTTACGGTCATAGATGGCAACCCAGTGCAGATTCTCAATGAACCGCCGGAAATAGGTTTACCGTTTATTGATCTGACCTCCATCGACGAAAGCAGATTGGAGGCGGTGATCTCCATCCTGTCGAGCAATACGAAACGAAGGCCCTTCAATCTTTCACAAGGTCCTCTGTTGAGAGTAGAACTTCTCAGATTGGGTCCGGACGAACATGTCATGTTCGCCACGATTCATCATATCGTCTCTGACGGATGGTCGCTGGGGATACTGATCCGGGAAGCGGCGACTTTATATGGAGCCTATATTGACGGGCAAGGATCTCCACTGAAAGACCTGTCGATACAGTATGCCGATTATACCGAATGGCAGCGGATAGTGTCGGAGGGAGAGTGGTGGCAGAGGCAATTGAATTATTGGAAAGGACAATTATCGTCCGCTTCCCCGAGTCTCCAGTTGCCAACGGACCGAACTCGCCCGGCGGTCCAAACCTATCGCGGGGCCATGGCGAAGTTCATCATCGAGCGGGATCAGGCGGAGGCGCTGAGGCGACTGGCTCTGGCCGAAGATGCGACGCTGTTTATGGTGATGCTTGGCGTTTTCAAGTCTTTGCTCCATCGCTACACCGGGGATGAAGACATCATTGTCGGAACTCCAGTCTCGACCAGGAACCGCAGTGATCTGGAAGAATTGATCGGAGTATTCATCAATCCCGCGGCTATCAGAGTCAGGTTGACCGGCGAAACAAGTTTCAGAGAGTTGCTCGGCTTGGTCAAAGAGGCTGCGCTGGGCGCTCAGGCGCATTCGGACCTTCCGTTTGAGAGAATGATTGAAGCCTTGCAGGCAGACGGCGCAATCAATTACTTGCCGCTCTTTCAGGTGATGTTCTTGTTTCAGAACACGCCATATATCCCCCAGACAATGAGAGATGTTGAACTGAGCTGGATGGAAACGACTACTGAGACGGCAATCTATGATGTCTTAATGGAAGTGTCGCAGCAGGAAGAATCGATCATCATACAATTTAATTACAGGGCCGATCTTTTCGATTCAACTACGATAGATCGAATGATCAATCATTACCGGACCTTGCTTAACGGCGCCACGTCCAATCCGGAGCGGAGACTGCGGCAGATGCAGATGTTGACGGAATCGGAGCTGGTGGAAATATTGGAAGAGTGGAACGATACGAAGACCGAACTTGAAGAGGGGCGGAGTTATGCGGAGTGGTTCGAAAGACAGGCGGCCCGAACCTCGGGAGCGGTGGCGGCGGCATGCGCTGATGAGCAAATAACATATGGCGAGCTGAATCGGCGGGCGAACAGATTGGCTTGGAGACTGTCGGCGGAAGGGATCGGTCCGGAAGCGGTGGTGGCCGTGTCGGTCGAGCGGAATCTGGATTGGTTGATTGCGATCATCGGAATCTTCAAAGCCGGGGGCGTGTATCTTCCGCTGGACCTGCAGCATCCGGCGGCGAGAATCCAGCAGATACTGCAGCAGAGTCGGGCGCAAGTCGTTGTGTGCGATGTTGAGTCTCGGCTACGGGCGGCGCTCGGAGAGGTGGCCGAAGAAGGTCATCCGCGGGTGGTGAGTACGAAAGCGGTCGGCGAGCGAGATGGGAACGAAACGGACCCGCCGGTGACGCAGGAGGCGAGTAACCTGGCGTATGTAATCTACACCTCCGGATCGACCGGGGCGCCGAAGGGAGCGATGATCGAGCAGCGCGGAATGTGCAACCATCTGACGGTCAAGGTCCTGGACTTGCAGATGACGGCCAGCGACCGGGTGGCGCAAACGGCCTCGCAGAGTTTCGATATCTCGGTTTGGCAATTGTTGGGAGTGTTGTTGTGCGGAGGGCGAGTCGAGATAGTGCCGGACGAGATAGCGCATGATCCGGAAAGATTGATCGCTGAGGTGGAACAGAAGGGGATCACGATTCTGGAAAGTGTGCCGTCGTTGTTGAGGATGATGATGGGAGCAGGGCGCCGACTGGATGGCGGGCGGCGTGGGTTGAAGGGATTGCGGCGAATGATTGTGACGGGCGAAGCGGCGGCGCCGGAGTTGTGCGTGGAGTGGTTGGAGAAGTGTGGAGAAGTTCCGCTTCTGAACGCCTACGGGCCTACCGAGTGCTCTGATGATGTGACGCACTATGAGATCGGGGAGGTGTCGGCCGACGGGCGGAGCATCCCGATCGGTCGCCCGGTCGCCAATCTGCGGTTGTACATATTGGATCGACATCTGGAACCGCTGCCGATCGGAGTGGGAGGAGAGCTGATGGTTGGAGGCGCCGGGGTAGGACGGGGATATTTGCACGATGCGGCGCGGACGGGTGAGGTCTTTATCCCGGCCCCTTATGGAGGGGAGGTGGGAGGTCGTTTGTATCGAACCGGAGATGTGGCGAGGTATCTGGCTGGCGGCAATGTTGAATTTATGGGTCGCTCCGATCAACAGGTGAAGCTGCGAGGATTCCGGATTGAAATTGATGAGATTCAAACAGTACTGGCACGACACGAAATGGTCCGGGAATGCGCAGTTCTCGTCCGTGAGGATGAACCTGGAGAGAAATTGTTAGTCGCCTATTTCATTCCCAATTCCGACGGTCATGACCTGTCGAAACCGGGAACTGAGAATGAGGTAATCAGCCCACAGGTCGATCAATGGCAGATGATCTTTGATCAGACTTATCAAGGCAGCGCGCCCGAAGTCGATCCTACTTTTAACACCATAGGATGGAACAGCAGTTATACAAATCAACCGATCTCAAATGACGAAATGAAGGAGTGGGTTGATGGGGCGGTTGAGCGGATTGTTTCATTGAGACCCGAGCGTGTGCTGGAAATCGGTTGCGGATCGGGAATGATCTTATCTCGTGTAGCTCATCTGTGTGAGGAGTATTGGGCCACGGACATCTCACCCTCCGTCCTTGATTTTGTTGAAAAAAGCATTCATAGCCGCAGAAGCGGCGACTGCCGAATCAAACTTCTGGAAAGAGCGGCGGATGATTTCAGCGGGATCGAAGCGGAAAAATTCAACCTCGTGATTCTCAACGGGGTGATCCAGTATTTTCCGAATGCCGAATATCTGATCCGGGTTCTCGAAGGAGCAATAAACGCCGTCGGACCGAACGGATCTATTTTTCTGGGAGGGGTTCGTAATTTCCATTTATGGAAGGAGGCGCATTCTTCATTTCAATTCCACAGATCATCCCCTTTGTTGTCGATCGGGCAGTTGAGGGAACGGATCTCCAAGCAGCTGGCCAGAGAAAAGGAACTGCTCCTGGCGCCTCAATTCTTTTTCAAGTTGAAGGAGGTCCTGCCGAAGATAAAAAATGTCCGGATTGAGTTGGCGCGCGGGAGAAATCAAAATGAGTTAACTCGATTCCGTTACGATGTCATCCTTCAGACACAGAGTCGATCGGAATCCGAATTCGACCTAAAGCTCCCCGGGTTGGACTGGCAAGCGGATGGCATGACGCTGGAAAATACGGCGCGAGTCTTACTGGAACAAAAACCGGAGATTTTATCCGTCCTCCGAGTTCCAAACGCCAGGCTGAGTACAGAAATGGAATTGTCGGCGATCTTGTCAAACGCCGACGAATCGGAGGGTCTGGAGGAATTAAAGAGAGAAATTATTCGGCGGACGGCCGATGCTGGCATTGATCCGATGGAGATCTGGGAAATCGGAGCCGAAACGGGCTATGAAACGGAAGTATGTTGGACGTGGAGCGGCAGAAATGGAGACTTTGATGTTCTGTTCAAACGTCCGGGAAACTCTCACTCACGGATCTCGGCGGCGGAAATCGGCTTTAATTCCATGGCCACAGCCGCGGGCGATTTGAAGGATTATGCAAACGTGCCGGTCGCGGTGAAAACAACTTCGAAGTTGAGTGAGGAGCTAAGCCGTTACTTGAAGGAGTTTTTGCCGGTATACATGGCGCCGGCGGTATTTGTCGAAATGTCGCAATTTCCGCTGACGCCGAACGGCAAGCTGGATCGGAAGGCGTTGCCTGCGCCTCAATTATCGAAAGCGGCGGCGGAGATCGGGGCTGAACCGAGAACACAAGTTGAAGAGATCGTCGCTGGAATCTGGTCGACCGTTCTTGATGCGCCGCAAATCGGCCTTCACGATAACTTCTTTGAGCTGGGCGGACATTCACTTTTAGGTACCCAGGTGATTTCCAGGTTGCGAGAAGCGTTTCAGGTGGAGATCCCTTTGCGACGCCTATTTGAAGCTCCGACAATTCAAGGGTTGAGCAGGGTCGTTGAGCAGGCAATGAGAAGAAAAGACGGGATTCAGTTCCCGCCGATCAAGCCGTTCAGGTCGGAAAAACAAGTAACTCCCTTATCCTTCGCTCAACAGAGGTTATGGTTCTTATATCAATTGGAGCCCGATAACCCTGCTTATAACGTTCCTCTGTCGATCGGTATTCAAGGGGCGCTCAACCTGGCGGCATTGGAGCAATCACTGATCGAAATCCTGAGACGTCATGACGTCTTGAGGACAAACTTCGTTATGGTCGACCGCCGGCCCGTTCAAATCGTCACCCCACCGAAAATCGCGGGCATGCCGCTGATCGATTTAGAGATGTCGCCGAAAGATCTTCCGGATTCTTACGTCGTTGAGTTGTGCAGGCAAGAAGCCCGTCGATCGTTCGATTTAGTTGAGGTGATACCTTTTCGCTTCAGCCTAATTCGGTCAGGCGAGAACGAATGTATATTAATGCTGACTATACACCATATCGTTTCAGACGCCTGGTCGATGAACATCTTGATCGATGAAATGGTTAAGCTCTATCTCGCCTTCTCCACCGGGCAACCATCACCCCTTCCCGAATTGGAGATTCAGTATGCGGATTACACGGAATGGCAACGTCAATGGCTCCAGGGAAGGTTATTGAACGCTCAATTTGAGTATTGGAGGAATCAACTTAACGGGGCCACAGGTGTAGTTGATTTGCCCGTCGATAAACCTCGACCGGTCAGGCAAACTTATAATGGAATGAGCCGGGCGATGATGTTCTCAAAATCGCTCACCCAATCTCTCAGAGAATTAAGCAGGCATGAAAATGCAACCCTATTTATGACCCTTTTGGCCGGATTCAATTGCCTCCTTTATTATCACACCAAACAGGATGACCTGATCGTTGGGTCTCCTGTCGCCGGCCGTAGTGTAACTGAAATAGAGTATAATATCGGGTTCTTTGTTAATATGATTGCGTTGCGCACCTCGCTCGGAGGCGATCCGACCTTCCGTAGCTTAATCGACCGAGTGAGGAAGACTACACTCGGCGCTTATGCTCATCAAGACCTCCCGTTCGATAAGCTGATTGAAGAATTGCGAGTGAGTCGGCCGCGGAATCGAACCCCTTTGTTTCAAATCGCTTTTAGCCTGGACAATACTACGCGTCGGGAGGTTGAGTTGTCGAGCCTCACTTTGAATGTTTTGGAGATAGACAACTTGACTACCAGGTTCGACCTGGTTCTTGCCTTAACAGACAACCAGCAAGGCATGCTCGGGGCGTTGCAATACAATACGGATCTATTTGAAGCCTCAACCGTCGACCGGATGATCGGTAACTTCGATCTGATCATGAACATCGTAAGCGCGGACCCTAATATAACTTTGAGTAGGATTAACTCCGTGTTGGACGAGACAAATGATAAACAACTGGTCTTGAATCGCATGAATTTCCGGGATTCTCGCCGCCGGATGTTACAGGTTGCAAAGACCAAAGGGCAAATTGTAACCTCATAACTAACATACAACTTCGGATCGAAGATCTCGCCTTGAAGTCAGAACAATTTCCGCTTGTCGAAAAGGAGGCCAGCCATGGATGATGTCGGCCAGGGCCATGCCGGTTTGTCCGTTGAACGGCGAGAGCTACTAGCTTTACTGCTGTCTGAGGAGGGCCATGAATTCAACGTTTTTCCGCTCTCATTCGCGCAGCAACGATTATGGTTTCTGGATAGGCTGGAAGCCGGATCTTCCTCTTACCACATTCCGCTAGTCGTCAGGTTGACGGGTAAACTTAATATCATAGCGCTAAGGCACGCTCTCCGTGAGATAACCTTACGGCACGAGATATTACGGACGACCATCGAGGTTGCGGACGACATCCCGGTTCAAGTGATCGATTCGGAAGCGAGGTGCGAGCCGAACCTGGTCGAATTGCCGGCGGACACAGATGAAACACAACAATCTCGGCTGGTTGCGGCTGAGATTGATCGTCCTTTCAGTCTCTCCAGGGGGCCGTTATTACGAACGACATTATTTCGACTTAAACCTTTAGAACATCTCTTTGTTGTCGTGATTCATCATATTGCGGGCGACGGTTGGTCGAACGGAATCATGGTTCGGGAGCTGGTCGCTTTGTATCAGGCGTATTCGTCAGGGACGCCGCATATGCTCCCGGATCTTCCGATTCAGTACGCCGATTTTGCTCAGTGGCAACGGGAGACTTTCACGTCCGAATATTTAGCCGAGCACTTGAAATACTGGAGGGGCAAACTTGGAGGCGAATTGCCAGCGCTCGAGTTGCCGTCCGACCGACCACGCCCGGAGGCTCCGTCATTTCAAGGGGCCGCAATCGGTTTTTCGATTTCCGACCATGTCACGTCCTTACTCGAGGCGCTGTCCAGGAGACATGAAGCAACGCTATATATGACGTTGTTGGCGGCGTTTCAGACCCTCCTTTATCGTTATGACGGGCAACCGGATGTTCTGGTCGGGTCGCCGGTGGCGGGCCGTAATCGAGCCGAAGTCGAAAACCTCATCGGCTTTTTTGTGAACACGCTGGTATTGAGGACAGACCTCGCCGGTAACCCGACATTTCCGGAGTTGTTGGGCCGTGTCAAGCAGGTCACGCTTGACGCATATGCATACCAGGATTTGCCCTTCGAGATGCTGGTCAATGATTTGAGACCGGAACGAGAGCTGAGTCGTAATCCGTTCTTTCAAGTTCTCTTTGCGCTTCAGAATACTCCGATGGATGTCGTCGAGTTGCCGGAGTTGACGCTGGCGGTCGAAGATTCGCATCCGGGCATGGCGCGGTTCGATCTGGAAGCGCATTTATGGAGGCAACCGCAAGGGTTAAAGGGCGTCCTGGTCTATCGCGCCGAATTATTCAGCCGAACGGCAATCGATCGTCTGGTCGGACATTTTCAAACGCTGCTTGAGAGTATTGCGACGAATCCGAACCGGCGGATATCCGATTTGCGGCTTTTGAGCGCGAAAGAAGAACGAGAACTGCTGGTCGAAGGTCACGGTTCCGGTGAGCAAGTGTACGGCGATCTTTGCGTTCATCACCTATTGGGCCGGCGGATCGATGCGATGGCGGATCAAATAGCCGTCGTACATCGAGACCAACATGTGAGTTACCGTGAGCTCGAATACCGGACCGATCGGTTGGCTCATTATCTCAGGCGATTAGGCGCCGGTTCGGATCGGCTCGTCGCCATTTTTATGGAGCGATCGGTCGAGATGTTGATCGGTCTCCTCGGCGCGCTGAAATCGGGAAGCGCTTATCTTCCATTGGACCCTGCCTATCCGGATGAGCGTATTCGCCTTATCCTTAAAGATGCGGGCGCGGAGATCATTCTCACACACCATGTTTTACTAACCCGGATTCCGGATTCGGCTATTCCGCCAATCTGTCTGGAACGAGATTGGGCATTGATGGCCGACGTGACTGGAAATGATCCTATTGGTGAGAGCTCGCCCGACAATCTTGCTTACGTCCTTTATACATCCGGATCGACCGGGATCCCCAAAGGGGTGGCGATGCATCATCGTCCACTGGTCAATTTAATTGAATGGCAGGTCGAGCGTTTCCGTGAACCGAAAAGATTGCGGACGTTGCAATATGCGTCATTATGCTTTGACGTTTCATTCCAGGAGATCTTTGCTACCTGGCGTGTCGGAGGAACGCTGATCGTGATTGACGAGCCGGAGCGCCGGGATTCGCTTCGGTTGTTGGAAATTATAAGTGAATATGAGATCGAAAGATGTTTCCTGCCTTATGTGGCGTTGCAGTCATTGGCCGACGGCGCCGAGCAAACAACCGTGGCCCCGCCATCCTTGAGGGAAGTAATCACGGCAGGTGAGCAGCTCAAGATTACCGAACAGATTCGAGGCATGTTGAGAAGACTCCGAGACTGTCGGTTGGACAACCAATATGGACCGACGGAAGCCCACGTCGTCAGCAGCTACGCTCCGGAGGCTTCTCAACTCGACGAATGGCCTGTCCTCACTCCGATCGGACGGCCGATCAACAACAGCCGGCTCTATCTCCTGGGCCCGCAGATGCAACCGGCGCCTCTAGGAGTTAAGGGAGAGCTTTACATCGGCGGCGATTGTCCGGCGCGCGGTTATCTCCATCGATCCGACCAGACGGCCGATCGATTTGTGCCGGATCCCTCGGCGAATCGGAGTGGGATGCGTCTGTATCGCACCGGAGATCTCGCGTATCGATTGCCCGACGGCAATTTGCAGTTTGCCGGACGAATCGACGAGCAGATCAAAATTCGCGGCTACCGAATCGAGCTTGGTGAAGTGGAGTCGGGTCTCAGACGCCATCCTTCGGTGAGAGAAGCGGCGGCAATCGCTCAAGTGACGGAGGCCGGCGAAAAACGATTGCTGGCTTATGTTTTAGTCGATCGTCCGGCGGATTTTAAGACTGACGATTTGCGCGCCTATTTACGGACTAAATTACCGGAATACATGGTCCCGCAGCTCGTCATCCCGATCGAGAAATTTCCCTTGACCTCCAGCGGGAAGATCGATAAGCGGCGCTTGTCGGAGACCAAGGGACCTGAGATTGCGGCTGGGGGGAATTTTCCGGAGCGGCGTACTCCCATTGAAGAAATGCTGGCAGACATCTGGATGGATCTGATCGGCGTCGGGACGGTCAGTGGAGATTCCAATTTCTTCGACCTTGGCGGTCATTCACTGTCGGCCACACAATTGGTTTCCCGAATTCGCCGTGTATTCAACGTCGAATTGCCGGTTCGTGCGATCTTCGAACAGCCGACTTTAAGAGGAATGGCGCGATCGATCGAGACGGCCATGGAGTCGGAGCCGGTTGAACCATGGCCTCCGCTGACTAAAGTCATTTGCGGCGAAAAGATACCGCTCTCTTTTTCCCAGCAAAGACTCTGGTTCATCAACCAGTTGGGGATCGATGTCGCAGTTTATACCTTGCCGATGGCCCTACAGTTGAAAGGGCGTTTGAATCAATGGGCGCTGGAGTCGACATTGAGTGAAATAATGCGACGCCATGAAATATTACGGACGATCATCGACGTGGTTGAAGGGGAGCCTTTCCAGGTCGTCAAAGATCATCAACAGGTAACGTTTCCGATCATCGATCTGAGCGATCTTGTTCCGAGCGAACCCGAGGCTCTAAAACTGGCCCGTCACGAAGCCCGACGCCCATTTGATTCGGGGCCGGCGCCACTGATCCGCTTCTTACTCCTGAAATTGGGACCGGCCGAATATTTCTTTCTTTGTACGGCTCATCATATTGTTTGCGACGGATGGTCGATCGAAATTCTGATGCGAGAAGTAGCATGTCTGTATGAAGAATTCTCGAACGGGCGGCCGTCATCCATGGCCGATCCTCCGATTCAATATGCGGACTATGCCGTTCATCAGCAAACATTGCGACAGAGCCGAATTTTTGAGGACCAGTTGTCATATTGGAGAACGCAGTTGGCGGGAATCTCTCCGATGGAAATGCCGACATCTAAGGGGCGGCCGGCGGTTCCTAAATGGAGTGGGGCTCTCGAGAGATTGACGATTGAGGCTCCGCTGGCTGCGATGCTGAAAGCATGCGCTCGACGTGAAGGGGTTACCCTTTACATGTTTTTGCTTGCGGTTTTCAAGATTTTACTCCATCGGTATACGGGCCGGGAGGACGTGATTGTCGGCTCACCGATTGCAGGGCGAAATCAAGCTGAGATCGAGGAACTCATCGGATTGTTCATCAATGTTCTGGTGATCAGGACTCGGGTCAACGGCAGAGATGAATTTCGCCGCTACTTATCTCAGCTCAGGAAAACGTCACTGGAAGCCTATGCAAATCAAGACATACCTTTCGATAAACTGGTGGACGAATTGGATCCCGTACGCGATCCGAATCGAACTCCATTGTTTCAAGTGATGTTTGCGCTGCATCACGCATCGCGGCGAAGGATGGTTTTGTCCGAGATGGAAGTGAATGCGCTGGGAATCGACAACGGATCTTCCAGATTTGACCTCTCGTTGGAGTTGATCGATCACGGCGAGACGATAGAAGGTTGGTTCGAATATCAGACTGAATTGTTTGAATCTTCCGAAATCGCCCGAGCTGTCGCGCATTTCCGCAACCTTTTGACCGGCGCCGTCGCCGATCTCAACCGGCCAGTAAGCGAATTGCCCTTGATGAGCGAAAATGAGCAATCGGTTCTGGTTAATGAGTGGAATGATACGGCAAAGAGTTACGATGCCGGCAAATGCATTCATGATTTGATCGAAGCGTCTGTCAACCTGCGCCCACATCGAATTGCGGCGGTCTTTGGATCTCGACAGATCAGCTATTTCGAGCTTAACGCCGGGGCGAATCGGTTGGCTCATTACCTAATGAAGATGGGTGTCGGTCGTGGCCAGGTCATCGGTATCGGGATTGACCGCTCGATTGAGATGGTGATTGGGATGTTGGCTGTATTGAAGGCAGGGTGCGCATACTTGCCGCTGGACCGACTTTATCCGCGCGAACGGCTGGCTTTGATGTTGGATGACGCTCAGGTCGAGGTGTTGATAGCGCGGACGGAAACACTCAATGATCTGCCGTCTTCGGGGGTGAGGATCGTCAATCTCGATACAATCCAGAGTGAGATGGAAAGGCAACCGACGGTCGCCCCTGCGGTAGAAGTTGACCCGAACGATGCGGCTTATCTGATCTATACTTCGGGATCCACCGGAGTTCCTAAAGGGGTAATGGTCGCGCACCGGAATGTCGTCAATTTCTTTACCGCGATGGACGACAGCCTTGGCGCTGAGCCCCCCGGCGCCTGGTTGGCCCTGACGAGCATTGCTTTTGATATTTCAGTCCTGGAGTTGTTCTGGACTCTGACCCGCGGATTCGTAATGGTTTTGCGGCCGGACCGAAATCCCCTGATCGATTTCACCGCGCCGATCCGGATCTCCGAAAAGCAGATTGATTTTAGTCTCTTCTATTTTGCAGCTGCGGACGAGTCGGAAGGTCAAGAGAAATATCGACTGCTGATGGAAGGCGCGCGGTTCGCAGATGAATTCGGTTTCACCGCCGTTTGGACGCCTGAACGTCACTTTCATGCCTTTGGAGGGTCCTATCCCAATCCGGCAATCGCCGGAGCTGCCCTGGCCGCAATCACTAAAAACATCCGGATTCGAGCCGGGAGCGTCGTGCTCCCGTTGCACCATCCGGCGCGCGTCGCCGAAGAATGGTCGGTCGTGGACAATCTTTCGGGCGGACGTGTGGGAATCTCATTTGCCTCGGGTTGGCAAGTTAATGACTTCGTCCTTGCGCCGGATAATTATGCCCGGCGAGTGCCGTTGATGTTCGAACAGATCGAGGTCGTACGGAAGCTATGGCGAGGGGATTCTGTCAGTTTCAGCGGCGTCGACGGTCGCCCGACTGAGGTCACACTTTTACCTCGTCCGGCGCAATCGGAATTACCCATTTGGGTGACGGCTGCCGGAAACATCGATACTTTCAGATCGGCCGGTCGAATCGGCGCCGGGTTGCTCACCCACTTGCTGGGGCAGGATGTCGATACCTTGGCGGAAAAAATAAAGGCGTATCGCGAAGCGAGATCGAGCGCCGGATACGACTCGGGAAGTGTGGTTCTCATGCTTCATACGTTCATCGGAAGAGATGCGGATTCGGTTAGGGAAAAAGTACGTGATCCGTTCTGCCGTTACCTCATGCAGTCGGTGAGTCTGGCTCAGAATCTGGCGCGGAATTTAGGTTATGATTTTGATTTTATGGGTCTCAGTGAGAGAGAGCGAGAGGACTTTCTCCGCCGCAACTTCAACCGGTACTTCGAAACGGCAGGGCTGATGGGAACCCCCTCTTCTTGCCTGCGCACGGTTGAGCGTTTGAAAGAGATCGGCGTTGATGAGATCGCGTGTCTGATCGACTTTGGCGTCGATTTTGATTCTGTCATAGAAAGTCTGAGATTCCTCAGTCTGGTTAAAGACATTGCCAATAGTGGAAAGCGAAAGGAACATTCCGACTCCGAAATTGACGATCAAGAACAATCTATCAACGCAGAGATCAGACGTTATGGAATCACCCATCTCCAATGCACCCCTTCGCAACTTGAAATGTTGTTGGCGGAGGAACCGGAGTCCCTGGAGCCGCTCCGGGAAATTCTGGTGGGTGGAGAGGCCTTATCGACGGTCTTGGCCGGTCGTTTACTCAAGCTGACCTCCGGGAAAGTGCGCAACATGTACGGTCCGACCGAGACCACTGTTTGGTCGACGACTTACACTCTGGCGCCCGGCGCCGAAAAAATACCCATCGGCCGGCCGATTGCCAATACTCAAGCATATATTTTGGATCGGAGTTTACAACCCGTCCCGATCGGGATAGACGGAGATTTGTTTCTGGGAGGAGACGGGGTGGTCCGAGGTTATCGGAGGCGGCCGGACTTAACCGCCGACAGATTTATTCCTCACCCCTTTGGTGTTACTCCCGGCCGGCGCTTGTATCGAACCGGAGATCTGGCTCGATACTTAGATAGCGGTCAGATCGAATTCCTGGGGCGATCCGACAATCAAATCAAATTGCGAGGTTATCGGATCGAACTCGGGGAGATCGAAACCGCATTGGGTAATCACCCCTCGGTGAGAGAAGCGGCGGTCGCCGCTCGCAAGGATGAGCATGGTGATGACCGCTTGGTCGCCTACGTAGTCTTGAAACGACCGACGATCCACACTCTCGCCCGACGCGCTCGAATGAATCAGGAACTCCTGAACGGTTATTCCAACATGACTTTGCCCAACGGATTGATCGTGGCGCACCACGCCATCCCCCAAACCAGGGCAATCTACCGTGAAATATTCGAACAAGGCGTTTATAGCGACCACGGTATTACATTTCCTGACGAAGCTTGTATTTTTGATGTCGGAGCCAATATTGGGCTCTTCACGCTATTCGCCAATCAGCAATGTCGGGATCCGATCATCTATGCCTTCGAGCCGATTCCAAGGTCGTTTGACTTACTCCGAGTCAATACGGCGCTCTATGGTCTCAACGTCAACCTCCTCAATGTCGGTGTGGCTGATTTCGAAGGGTCCGAACAATTCACTTTCTATCCAGAAGCGGCCGGTTTATCGGGACGATCCGTTTATTCGAGCCGGGACCGAGAGACGACTAAAAACATTGTTTCAAGCTGGCTGAATCGGATGGCTCCGGAGCAATCGGTCGCGCAAAACCATTCGGATTTTGAACGAGTCTTTGAGGAAGCCTTACATAGTGAGACGTACCATTGCAATCTCACCACCATCAGTCGTGTCATTCGAGATTACGGGGTCGAACGGATCGATCTCCTGAAGATCGATGTGGAAGGCGGGGAAGTCGATGTTCTGAATGGGATTGATGAAGACGACTGGCCTAAGATCCAGCAGTTGGTAATGGAGATCGATACTACGGAAGCGTTGGATCGTATCCGTGACGAACTGGAAAAACGAGCCTTCGCCGTGACCGTCGATCCGATGATGGTCATCGACGCGGTAAACGGTTCCGTCTATGTACTGACCGCAGTTCGTCATGAGGATAACCAAAATTCCTTATACGCCAGCCCAAATGGCGCGACGAAATCGGCAGAGCGCGCCGACGTCACGGTTTCTCAACTTCGAGCCTTTCTAAAAGAACGCTTGCCGGATTACATGATTCCTTCAACCTTCGTTTTCCTGGAGCAACTTCCCCTGACTCCCAACGGCAAGCTTGATCGTCGCGCTCTTCCGATCCCGGAAAGTTCGCGGGTGGGCGCCGGGGTTCCATATCAAGCGCCGCAAAACGAAATCGAAATGAAAATCGTCGAGATCTGGTTGGAAGTGCTCCAACTCGATCAGGTCGGAGTCAATGATAATTTTTTCGATCTGGGGGGGAATTCGTTATTACTGGTGCGGCTTCACAGTAAATTGAAAAACGAGTTCCGCCGAGAACTTACTATCATCGACATCTTCAGGAAAGCGACTGTCGCATCCCAAGCTCTCTTTCTCAGCGGCGGCGATCTGGAGCTTTCTCCGATTGAGGCCGTCAAATCTCGAATCGGCAATCAGATTCGGGCGGTTGGTCGACAAGAACGATTGAACCGAGAACGTTCGGATCGCGTCCGCCGGGAAATATCTAGTCTCGAATGAACACGGAAAAAATTCGACCCGTGCAATTGAAAATTTGCCACGGTGCGCGCTCGGCCGCGCGCTGGTCGAATGCGTCGCCAAAGGCAAGACGCGCAAGAAGTATGAGTTCGGTTGCAAAGTCACGGTTGTCACCATCTCGAAAAGCAATTGGATCGTCGGCGTCGAGACGCGTCACGGCAACACATACGACGGAGCGACGCTCAAAGCCTCGATCAATCAAACTGGACGCCTGACAGGCGTCAAACCAAAAGAAGCATTTGTGGTACGCGGCTATCGCGACAAAGAACATCATCCGCGAGACGTCAAAATCCACATGACCAGCCAACACAAAGCCAGAAGGCGCTGAAGAAGCATTTCAAACGGCGGAACGCGATTGAGCCAGTAATCGGCCACGAGAAACGGGATCGCAGGCTCGGACGCAACCACCTCAAAGGCAAAGAAGGCGACGGCATCAACGCGATGTTATCCAGGAGTGGTTTCAATCTGAGGAAGCTCTTGAGAGCTTTTTCTTGTGCCCTGCAAAACTGGCTCTCAGGGCTTGTGTTCAAGCTCCGAACAGGCATCAGCCTTTCATAAGCCTTTTTGCCGACGGCTGAGGCGCGACTTTTTCAGGGACGACCCTGTAGGAGGAACAGAATGGCTGTGAAGCATTTATTAACTTTGTCGTCTCTCACCTCCCACGAATTGACGGAGATCGTGGATACCGCTCTGACCTTCGCGCATCGAGTCGGAAACAAGAAGCGCCCACTCGAAGAGAAAATCATCGGCATCTATTTTCGGTGTTCTTCAACTCGAACGCGGACCGCTTTTACGGCCGGAGCGCTTCGATTGGGGGGACATACCGTCAATTACGATCCGACCAGCTTGCAGATCGCGACCGGAGAAACAATGCGAGACACGGGCCGCGTGTTGTCGAAATTTCTGGACGTCCTGGTTGTTCGGACCAACGGATCGCTTCATGAAATGGAAGATTTGGCTGATCAAGATTCAATGTCCGTCATCAATGCCATGAACGAGGATGAACATCCCACTCAGGCCATCACGGATCTGGCGACGCTAAAAGAAGCGTTCGGATCATTGCAGGACCGCCACATTTTATATCTGGGCGAGGGTAACAACACTGCGTCTGCCTTGGCCTATTCAGTGGCTTTGACGCCGGGGATGCGTTTGACCTTGATGTGTCCCGAAGGTTTTTGCCTCCCCGGCGCCGTGCTTGACCGAGCCCGAACCATGGCCAAAAGTTGCGGGGCTGAGGTGGCGCAGTATTCGGACCTCTCTTTCCTCCCTCATCAGGTTGACGCCGTCTACACCAGCCGCTGGTGCACCATGGGGGTTCCTAAAAACGAGCCGAACTGGATGGAAAAATTTCGTCCTTACCGGGTCACTTCCGAATTGATGGCTCGAGTCTCGAAACCGTCAGGAACAATATTCTTGCATGATCTGCCTGCCGTGCGTGGTTCTGAGGTGACCGATGAGGTCTTGGACGGCCCGCAGAGCGTGGTGTTCCGGCAGGCGCATCATAAATTGACCGGCGCCATGGCCGTCCTTTCCTGGTGCCTTGACGGGAGGCGGTCATAAGCAAGTCGGGCGCCTGCCCCAACGCCTACAGGTCGGTGAGGCAAACGCCGCCGACGCTGGAATTGGAAAAAGAAAAGGCTGATGCGACGCCGCAGAGCAGGACTGGTTTTAGAACCTGGCCCTCCCATACTTCCCGTTCCTGAGTCCTCATATTTTGATTTTACTCAGGCGCATAGCTCACATAGCCTGCGAGATCAAGAAATAAACGATGATCTTGTAACAGGAGAAATGAGCCGAGCCAGTCACGCGAAACAACCGATAGACGCCCACAACATCTTGTGGGCGTCACGGGAATTACGGGAGAGCTGTGATGATAAGAAGAAGTTGTAATAAAGGCATCCTTTCCGCCATCGGCAGAACACCGCTCATTAAATTACAGAAGGTGATCCCGGATCATCGATTTCATCTTTACGCAAAGTTGGAGGCGCTGAATCCAGGTGGAAGCATGAAAGACAGATCAGCTCTCAGGATGATCGAACATGGAATGGAGACCGGAGCGATACGGGCCGGCACGGTCGTGATCGAATCCAGTTCGGGGAATATGGGGGTCGGGCTCGCCCAGGCCTGCTCATACTACGGTTTACGATTCATTTGTGTGGTTGATGCAAAGACGACCGAACAGAATATTTCCATTCTCAGGGCTTATGGAGCGGAGATCGATTTGATTTCGAAACCGCATCCGGCAACCGGTGAGTTTCTCAAAGCTCGGCTTGATCGGGTCAAAGAACTGGTCGCTCGGATCGGAAACTGTTTTTGGCCTAATCAATATGCCAATCTCTATAATCCACTTGGATATCATCAGTTGATGCATGAGATCTTATCGGAACTAGGCCGCGTCGATTATGTGTTCTGCGCTACCAGCACCTGCGGGACGATGAGAGGTTGTGCAGAATACGTCAAAGCCAAAGGCCTCAACACCAAAATCTATGCGGTCGACGCCCGAGGCAGCGTAATTTTCGGAGGAGCGCCGGGCGCCCGACTGATTTCCGGTCACGGGGCGGCCGTGAGACCTGCTCTTTATCAAGCCGGATTGGCGGATCGATATCTTCTCGTCTCAGACCTGGATTGCGTCGTCGGTTGTAGGCGGTTGGTCCGTTCGGAGGCAATTCTCAGCGGCGGCTCATCTGGGGCCGTTATTTCAGCCGTCGACCAGGTGAAATCTGAAATCAGGTCCGGGGCGGTTTGCGTAGCTATCCTTCCCGATCGAGGAGAGCGCTATCTCGATACCGTCTACTCAGATGGATGGGTTGCCGAACATTTTGGCGATGTGGCGCATTTATACGAGGCTTGACCATAATTAAAGACTCTATTTTCAGTAGCTCACATGGACAATTGCTTTATGTGACGGCTTCGACCTGATCCTCGATTTTTCATCAACGCACTACCTTCACTTATGGATCAAGCGGGACAATCCGATCGACAAAGTTTTAACTCCGGTAAGTTGGGGATTCTGGGCGGGCTCGGCCCGCTGGCCTCAGCCGAGTTTCTGAAAACGATTTATGAATATAACCTCGTCGATTATGAACAGCAGGCCCCGGTTGTTTTTGTTTATTCGGATCCGAGTTTTCCCGATCGAACCGAAGCCTTTCTGTCGAACAATGAGAAGGTCATCTATGATCGGTTACTGTCGGCGCTCAGGCATCTCAAGCGTCTCGGCGCTTCCCGAATCGTGATGTGCTGTCTCACAATGCACCATTTATTGCCGCAAATACCCGCCAAATTGCGCGCAAGCATAGTCTCTCTGGTGGATGAAATCGTCAGGAGTCTGGCAAATTCAAGTCAAACCCATTTGATGTTTTGTAGCGCCGGAACTCGAAGGTTGGAGATCTTTCAGCGACATCCGAAATGGAAGTCGGTTGCCGAGAAAGTAGTCTTCCCGGGTGAGAAAGATCAAGAGTCGATCCACCATGATCTCATTTACCGGATCAAGCTGGACCGGCATCCGGCTGAATTTGCGGTGAGGATTGAAGAGTTGACGAAAAAATATGGGACCACGTCTTTCATCGCGGGATGCACGGAGATGCATCTGCAGGTTAAGTATCTGATGCGGAGAGCGGACCACCGAATTGGTTGGATTGACCCTTTGATCAATATCGCCGCGGCGCTCAAGCAGGGAGAGGCTCGCGTTGATCGGGGCACGGAGTGATTTGTTTTATTGGTTGTCGATTCCGCTTCACAGCGGATCGGCTTGATCCACGGATAAATGAACAAGGAGAGATGTCATGGATAATGCGCGAATAATTGAATCGATCAAAGCCGGCGATCTGGCCGCAATTGAAGCTCTGATTGCCGCAGGCGCAGATCTTCATCAGCGGGATGAACATGGATGGACCCCCTTGAACTGGGCTGCGGGAACGGGAAACACGACCATGGTGAGAGCCCTGGTCGAAGCCGGGGCCGATCCTTTCGCCGTCGGACGAGATCAGAGGACTCCTTATATGATCGCGCTTGCCGCCGGGCATATTGATGTCGTTCGCTATCTGAAAGCGATCGAAGAGAAATCTGGAAAAGCCGTTGCCCCGGAGCCTCGAAAATATTGTAAGGCATATCACCTGGGGGTTTTACGGAATTTTCCGGGGTTTACTGAAGAGAGAAAGAATTGGAAACGACCTAAGGACCCCGTTGACGGCGACGATCGAAATCATGAATTACTTTCGGATAATGATGTGGTCTTCATCCATGAGGACTTTACCGTCACGCAAGCCATGTGGCGCGGCGAAAATATCGTTTTTGATTCAATCACACCCGAATGGGAGCAGTTCTGTCGAGCACAATTGAAATTTAAAGTGCCCGATGATATCGATCTGATGATGGCCGCTAAAATGGACGGTAAAAACAGTTGAGTTACCTATAGCGGCTTGCCGACTATGCCGCGATTTCTGCTTGAGTGTTTAGCTAGAACGAGCCGTCCCGACAGCAGGCGGTTTACCTCCCGAGTCGATCGGCGGTGGGCCGCAGGGGGTAAGCTCCGCGCGGATGCGATAGCCTGTCGATCGTCGCGTGAATTCCGATAATCGCATAATTCTGTGAGCATGGCGTTTGAGAACCATGCGACCAAGTCGCTATACCGATACCAATGAATATCTCAAAGAGAATACCTGCAAGGAGGTTAAGAACATGAGTTGGCACGATCCTGATCAGGAAGATACTACCATCTACAAAGTTGTAATAAATCATGAGGAACAGTACTCGATATGGCCCGAGTACAAGGACAATCCGCTGGGGTGGAAAGGCGTTGGAAAAATAGGCCCAAAAGCTGAATGTCTAGCATATATCAAGGAAGTCTGGACAGATATGAGGCCTCTCAGTTTGAGGAAGAAGATGGAGGAAATGGCGAAGAATCCGCCGCCGCCGCCGCCGCCGCCCGATCCAAATAGGCCGCGCGAAAAGAGTTTAGTGGATAGGCTTTGCGAGGGCGATCATCCGGTTGAAGCCGGACTGCGTCCGGAAAAAACAGTCAAGCTGTTTAAGGAAGCCATCGACCGTAATTATGTACACGTTAAATTCACGAACACGAAGGGCGGGACCGAACTGGGCGTCAGGTTAGACCGCGATGCTTGCAATTTCAGTGAAGCTGATTTTGAAAACGGCAACGGCATGGTTCACGTTGAGGGCGCGTTGACGTTGGATTACGTGAAGGTGAGGTGTGTTGCCGATATTAATCTAAAAACCCTTGAAGGGAAGGGCCACCTGGTTAAGGTAGAGGCGGCGGAAAGCTAAATCTCACGGGTCGCGATCAATTGGCCCCTGGCCGTGATTCTGGAGGGTGGGTAACCCGGGCAGAAATATTCTATACGGGACTTTTCCTGGAGAAGTGAATCGGTGTATTAATGGCACAAGTGAGTGTTTCTAACAAAGAAAATGCTGTTACATCGCCGTCGAAGGCTAACTATGTCATAGCTGTGGCGACCTTGTCAGTCACAGCTATATTTGTCTTCGTCGGCTTTTATCAAGCTACTCCTCCAGGAGGAGCGCCCTCAACTGCGGCGGTTACAGAATTCTCTTCCGCTCGCGCCAGGGAGCATCTTAAAGTGATTGCGCAAGAGCCTCGCCCGGTAGGCTCGTTAGGGCATGCGAAAGCGCGCGATTACATCGTACAGCAATTAACGGCCATGGGAGTCAACCCGGAAATCCAAAAAACAACGGCTATAAATGAGATGTGGGGGAGCCCGTTCCCGGCTGCGACAGTAGAGAACATTATTGCAAGGGTGAAAGGAACAGAAAGCGGCAAAGCCCTCATGGTCGCGGGGCATTACGATTCTGTGGCGACCGGCCCCGGAGCCGGTGACTGCGGGAGTTGTGTCGCTGCAATGCTGGAAACCTTAAGGGCCTTAAAGAGTGGGCCGTCGCTGAAAAATGACGTGGTGTTTCTCTTCACAGATGGCGAAGAGAACGGGCTTCTGGGAGCAATCGCTTTTATGAAGGAATATGCCGGCGCAAATGATGTCGGCATCGCGCTCAATCTTGAGGCGCGCGGAACCGGCGGCCCGTCGGTAATGTTTGAGACCAGTGACGGCAATGGCTGGCTAATTAGGGAACTCGCCAACGCTTCCCAGTACCCGGTCGCGAATTCGCTCTCGTATGAAATATATAAGCGCCTGCCGAACGACACGGATTTAACAGTCTTCAAACGGGCGGGACTTGCGGGTCTTAATTTCGCTTTCATCAAGGGCGTCAATCACTATCACACCTCGCTTGACAGTATTGATAACATCGACGAGCGAAGTCTTCAGCATCATGGCTCTTATGCCCTTTCACTGTTACGCCATATTGGTAACCTGAATTTAGAGCGGCCCGAGCAGGACAACGTCGTCTACTTTAATACGCTCGGCCCGACTCTGATATATTACTCCGGCGCGTGGGTCATCCCTCTCATGTGCCTTACGCTTGCGTTATTCGTTGCCGCGTTAATCTACGGTTTTAAGAGAAAACGTCTGATTTTATCCGGCGTTGCCCTGGGATTCTTTGCTTTTCTGATGACTATGGTCGGCGCCGCGGTTACTGTCGCACTGGCTTGGCGACTGATAAACTATTTTCACAGCGGGTACAGGGCGATCCATCAAGGTGAACCTTATAACAGTCATCTTTATTTTGTGAGCTTCATTGCTCTCACTGTCGCCATAACCTCTGCGCTCCACGCCTGGTTCAGGAAAAAGATAAACATTAGCGATTTAACTGTCGGGGGGTTGATGTGGTGGGCGCTCATCATGGTGATTACTAGCCTGCTATTGCCCGGTGGAAGTTATCTGTTTACCTGGCCGCTGCTTTTCAGCCTGATCGCGTTTCTCTTTACGCTCTCTTTACCTGACAAAGATGGCGGTTCGATGAAGCGCTCCGCCGTCATTTCTATATGCGCGGCCCCTGGCATCTTATTGTTCACCCCGATGATCTACCTGATATTTCTGGCGATGACCTTGAATATGTCATGGGCGTTGGCCGTCATGGTGGTGTTATTGCTGGGGCTGCTAATTCCACATCTTGATATTATCTCGGGCCCGAAAAAACTTTTATTGCCCGGGGTGGCATTACTGGTGAGCTTAGCGTTCGTCGTGGCGGGAGGTCTGACGTCAGGCTTCGGTAAAGGCGCTGGCAAGCCCAGTAGCATCTTTTATGCTATGAATGCCGATTCAGGGCAGGCGGTGTGGGCCAGCTTTGATCAGTCGGTCGACGAATGGACGTCGCAGTTTTTTACAGAGAAGACCGAAAGAGGCGGACTGAGCGGGTTCGTACCTTCTACCTACAATGATTTTATGAAAGGCCGAGCCCCAGTCATAGCGCTGGGCGCCCCCACCGTGACGTTGCTCAGCGACAGTGGTAACAATAATGCCCGCGCTCTGCGACTGCGTGTCGCATCCCCGCGGCAAGCGCCTGTGATGGTTCTTTCTGTAGACCCGGGAGCCGAAGTGCTCGGCGCCACGGTAAACGGGAAGAGAATGGAGAGCAGGCTCGGACGCCGATGGGAAGTCAAATACTACGCTATTCCTCAGGAGGGCATAGAAGTAACGTTGGAGGTGAAGTCGGCCAAACCTCTACTGTTACGGGCGACGGACATCTCGTATGAGTTGCCCCAGTTACCCGGCATGAACTACAGGCCGAGGCCAGATCATCTCATGCCCTCCTTCTTCCCATTTAGCGACTCGACGGTCGTGACAAAATCTTACACTTTCTGACGCTTGTCCTTTGTCGTCCGACGGTGAGCAAAGTCAGGGTTGCTGGATGACAGTCCCCTCAAAGCGAGAGCTCAATATTTGCGCGGCAAAGCCGCTGGCGCGCCAGAAGGCGGCTGTCTGCGCCAACCTCCGGTTTTCTGATTTAGTATCTATTTAGTATCTATATGAACATTCTGGGAACTGATTATATCGAGCTGTTTGTCGGAAACGCGTACCAGAGCATGCATTTTTATCGTTTGGTTTTAGGATTCCAACCGATAGCTTATGCCGGTCCTGAAACTGGGGTGCGGAATAAAACTTCATATGTCGTTCGTCAGGGAGCGATTACCTTAGTTTTGACCTCGGCGATTGAAGAGGCCACAGCGGTCGCCGATCACGTTCGTAAACATGGCGATGGCGTCGGCGATATTGCCTTTGCCGTTTCCGATGTGCGGGATGTCTTCGAGACTGCGCTCAGCCGCGGGGCCGCTCCTTCGATGGAGCCGAGCATATCGTCCGATGATGACGGACAAGTAACTGTCGCAGCGGTTAAAACCTTTGGTGATACCGTTCATACTTTTATCGAGCGAAACTCCTATCAAGGAGCCTTTCTTCCGGGGTACCGCCGGCTTCCTCCGGCGATGCCCGACGACAACAGGTTAGACGAATTAGACCATATTGCCGTGGCGGTTCCATTCGGCGGGACAAAAAAGTGGTCTCAGTTTTACCAGGACGTGTTTGAATTCGGCCTTTTGCTTGAAGAATATACGACTACTGAATATAGCTCAATGAATTCAAAAGTAGTTCGCAATCCGGAAAATGGGATCACGCTTGTGTTTGTTGAACCGTCCTCAGGTAAGAGGAAGTCGCCGATCGATGAATATCTCCGATACTATCAAGGGGCGGGAGTTCACCATTTGGCTTTTTCTTCCTGCGATATTATTCGTTCCGTCAGATCGCTCAAAAGTAAAGGGCTCGAATTTACCCATACTCCAACTACCTATTATGATAATTTGTCGGAGCGGGTGGGTTTGATTGATGAAAAGCTGGAGGAACTGATGGAATTGGAGATTCTGGTAGACCGCGAGATTGGCGGATATTTGTTGCAGATTTTCAGCCAGCCTGTTCAAGGTCGACCTACCTTTTTCTACGAGGTCATCCAACGTGCGGGGGCGCGAGGGTTCGGCAACGGAAACGTGAAAGCGCTCTTTGAAGCGATCGAGCGCGCGCAATTGCTTCGAGGAAATACTTAACGCTCTAAATCAGACCAAACAACATTGGTACATAGGTTCAACCA
>Ga0075421_100000541_pt1 | contig 39929 bp, 30 predicted proteins | sample SoiMetdeltSBSDD5_FD_75292 | JGI IMG/M metagenome (GOLD analysis project Ga0075421, IMG submission 75292) | Bulk soil microbial communities from a Populus tree surrounding site in Tennessee, USA - Soil MetaG P. deltoides SBSDD5 | ecosystem: Environmental > Terrestrial > Soil > Tree plantation... | reverse complement strand
AGGGGCCCTCGACCGTGCGCACCTCACATCCCGGCCGGCGTGTCGCCGATCCGCCTACCCCACAACAGCTCCCGGCGTCCTCATCGGCTCAACTCACCCACACTCATGCCGGGAGAGCCTCAATTCGGCCGCATCGGCGACAACCGTGATGCGTGCCCTGCTGCGGGCGGCGGCCAGCACCTGGATGACCGGTTCCGCGAGCGTTCGTCGGATTTCGCGGGGCAAGGTGGGGACGATGCCGACCGGTGGCTGCAGGTCGACGGCGACGCCGCGGCGCTCCGCACTGTCGGCGCAGGCGTGCAGTTCGTGTATCAGTGGGTCGGGAATGTCGTCGGTCTCCACGATCAGACGGCGAAGCCGGGCTACGGCTACCCGGAGGCGTTGTTGGGTGTGCGGGTCGGCCGGGTCGAGGGTGTTGCCGGCCAACTCGGCGAGCAGATCGGCGGCAACCTGCTGTACCGTCTGGTATCGCCCTCGGCGGGCCTGGTGCACGGCCTGGGCGGTCAGCTGCCTGGTTGCCACATACGACTGGGCGTCCTGCGCCAAGGCGACGCGGCGGGCCAGTGTTGTCACCGCCCGCCCACCGACGAAGATCGTTATCTGCAGGACGCTGATGCCGTAGCAGGTCATCGCGAAGCGGGTCAGGTTGGTCCGGTCGGTGTCCCCCGCTGCGAGGAGCATGACCAGCCCGATGCCGGCGTTGGCGGTGAAGAACGCGACGAGCTCGGCGAGGGGGCGCCGCCAGAGCGCGACCAGGGCGTACCAGCCGCCGGCGGAGAACGTCCAGATGTAGCGGTCGAGGATCGAGCCGTCCGGGTTGGCCAGCGCGTTGACCACCAGACCGCACAGCAGCAGTGGCGCGACGATCAGGGGCAGGGTGGGGGTGCGGCCGCCGCCGCGCAGCACTACGACGGTGGATGCGGCACCGATGATCGCGTACGCGACCCACAATGTGGCGCTGACGATTCTGTCCGTCGTGGACGAGCCGGTCTGCAGGACCGTCGGCAGGACAGAGAACAGGTGCCAACTGCCCATGACGACGATCGCGGCAAGCAGTGTTCCGCGGCTGTACCGTTCCTCGACCGCCTCGACGGGGTCATTCACGGCGCCACTCCAGCACCAGTGTCGAGCCCTGGCCCGGCGTCGACCGTACCGTCGCCGTGCCGCCGACCAGGGCCATGGCGGCGACGACGGCCGTGCGCAGACCGAACCGCTGGGCCGGCATGTCAGCCGGATCGAACCCACGTCCGCGGTCGGCGACCGTGACCCGGACGAGCCCGTCGCGCTCCTCCAGAACGACTTCTGCCCGACGGACCTGGGCGTGTCGGACGACGTTCTCCAACGCCTCCGCGACTGCGTGGGCGAACGCGTCAGCGACCTCGTCGGGCACCGGGCACGGTGGCAGGGTCGCGGACACGGTCAGCGTCGGCTGGCACCAGGTCACGGCCTGAGCCACCCGCTCGTCGAGCCGCTGGCTGCCGGCGGGAGCGTCGGCGGCGCTCGCCAGCTGCGGCAATGCGTCCAGGTCGGCCGCGGCCCGCCTGCGCAGCAGGTGCGACGAAGAACTGTTATGCGCGTTGAGGGCCATGCTGAGGGTGGTCAGCGGCCCGTTGTGGAGCAGCCGGAACTGCGTGAGCTCGTCGGCCCGCCGGGCCAGTTCGATCTGGGCCTGCCGCTGGGTCCGCTCCAGCTCCGCGAACGTGCTCGACGCCGCGCGCCCCGCGTGCAGGACCACGCCGGTTACCACTGCGGACACGGCGGCCTGGGTCGCGACCGTGACGCCGATGTTGGCGACGACGTCGATGGACGCGCCTGCGGTGTGCAGCCCGGCTGCGACGCTTGCTGCCACGACCAGGCCGGCAGGCACCGACAGGACCGGGCGGCCCGCCAGCTGGGCGCAGACGACCGCCATGCTGGCGACCTGGGTCACCCACCCCCAGCCGCTGGCCAGCGCCGGCTCACCCACCAACCTGCTCGACATCAGGCCCAGGCCGCACAGGAGCACGACATCGACCGCGATGACCCAGGCTCGCAGCCCTCGGGTCCAGGACACCCACGCGTAAACCGCGGTCCAACCCGTCAGCAGCACTGCGGCGGGCAGCAGCCACCGCAATGAGGCGGGTGGGGCGACGGCGAGCAGCCCCGACGGAACCGCCACCGCGACCGACGTGCCGCGCACGACCGAGGCAAGTCTGGCCATCGTCGCGTGCACGGGCCGGCCGGCCGACAGACCGATGCCGCCGATCTCGTCGGTGGTTGTCTGCTGCCTGCCCGGTAGCACCTCGGCAACGGTGGCGTCCACTGGCTGCCCGTCCCTTCTGCCGGAGCGGATCGTTACACTACGTCACTGGGGCGCGGACCGACTGTGGCCGAAAACGAACGGCACAGGCTGGGCTCCTTCCAGGTACCTCTGCCGTCGAGCCGCGACGCAGATCCGCACCACGAACATGAGACTTGCGCTGCGAGACCCCTGATCGGCCGCCAGAGCAGGGTCGGGCGGGGAGGCCGGGCCCCGGACGGATGTGGTCTGTCCGGGGCCCAGCCCGTCGCCCGAGGATCATGGGCGCTGGCGAACGGGCACGTCACGGCACGAGACATCCGCCGTCTACCTCGATGCGGACGGTTGCACCAACCACCTTGATCGTGCTGGCAACCACGCCGCAGCGCAGTCGGCTGGCTGTCCCGATGACCGTCACCCCGCCGTTGAGCGTTTGCGTGGTCCCGAGGATCTGTGTATATGCTCCGGCGATCCGGACCGCGTCGGGGCCGCTGGCTCCACTGATCAGTGCCGGAGATCCGGCGCCACCAGGGTCGATGACGACCGCGGTTCCCTCGACGGTGATGGAACCCTCCGCGACCAGGATCGCGGGGACACGTCCGGACCCTGCGATCGTGACCGCGCAGGGCACGTAGACGATACCCGCGGGAATCGTGCCCGGAGTTGCCGTCCATCGTCCGTCGACGCAGTCCGACGACGAGATCGGGTGATAGCTGCTGCCTGCTGCTATCGCGCGTCTTCCGCCGGGGCGGTAGTCAGCCACGTCCACGATGGACGGCACTCCGCCGGCCGCCACCTTCCGCGCGCCTGGCACGCTCGCACCGGCACCGGTGACGGTCAGTCGGGTGGCATACTCGGCGCCGGATGACACCGTGACCCGCGCGCCGGTCACGGCGATGTCCGCGTTGCTGTGAACGCGACCGCCCACGGTGATCCCGGCTCCGGTCAGGGCGAGGGCACCCGGCGAGTTGCTAGTCGCCCAGAGCCCTGCCACCGATGGGATCGGGTCGATCGTGGTGGACAGTGCCTTGCCGGAGGTACGGCTGCGAGCGGTGATGTTGATGATGCCGCCAGCGTCGAGAGTATCGAAGACCGGCAGTTCGATGAAGATACCGCCGTTCTCGTCCGGGGTCACGGTGTCGAAGATCTCGCCGTGGTAGATCACGTCGACCTGTTCGCCGGTCGTGCCGTCCTCGGCTGCGGACGGGGTGAAGCAGCAGAGGTAGGTGGCGTAACTGCCGCCACCGTTCGGGCGGCCGGGATAACTGAGCCGTACCTGTTTGTGTATTCCGCTGCCGCCGGGGGTTTGCCCCTGCAGTTCGAGGGCGTGCACGCCCGCCGCGGCGGCGGGTAGCCGAAGTGTGGCGTTGAGCACGCCGTTCGCGTCGGTGGTGAAGGTGCCGATGTCGACGGGCGCGGAGTAGAGGGTGATCCGAACGGGGGCGTTGAACGCGAATCCTCCGATGCTGAGCTGAATTGTGACCCCGGCGCCGCCGAGCATCGGCGCGAGCAGCACCGGTAGGCCGTTGACGAGGTCGTTGCTGGGCGCCCGGGCGGTGCGGCAACTGTCGGCGCTGGCACCGGTATAGGCCGCCTTGACGTTGCAGGCCATCACGGCGTAGCCGTTCGCGTTGGGGTGGAACATGCCGCTCCAGCGGTCCAGGCGCACCTGGGTGCTCTCGCTGCCGGGCGGGCCAACGACGTTGGCGAAGATCTCGTCGATCTTTGATTGCGGGGTGAAGTAGGCGACCAGCGAACGTGCACTGGCCTCCACGCGGGCCCAGGCCGCGTCGGTGTCACAGTCGACCAACGGGGCGAGGCGTTTGAACCAGCAGCTCTTCCAGTCGTTGTAATCGTGGACGAGCTGATCGAGGCGGCGGCGCGCCTCAGCGTCCCCGTTGCCGTCCAGGTTGAGCAGACGACGAACCTCGGCGTTGAAGTTGTCTTCGCTGAAGCCGTTGGCCAGGGTGTCTTCCGCCCGCTCCGGGCACAGCGCATTGGTCCCGAACGCGCTTTCAAGGTCAACAAGCTCGAACCTGTCGCCCTGCTGCGCAGCGGCCTCCGCGATCTTCTTGTTGATCTTAGCGACCTTGCCGCGGGCGAAGTCCAGGTCCTCCTTGCGGATGCCGCCGCACCACGACGGTGCGCCACGCTTGCTGGGTAGGACGTCGGGGTAGTTCAGCTGCAGGATGTGTGCGCTCGGGAAGCTGGTCAGGAGTTTCTCCTGCGCCCAACGCTCCTTGGCGGCGAGCGCGTTGATCGCGCGCTCGGTGTCGAAGCCCGCGTCAAGCAGCTCACAGTCGAGGATCCGGTCGACGAGGAACCGCACCTCGGCCGGGGTGTTCGGATAGGCCTCGAGCATCCGCCGGACCACGTTGGGGATCACGCAGGCTTTGACGATGTCGCCGAACCTCGCGTCGTTGCCGCCCATCCCGACGGTGACCAGATCCACGTCGGCAGCCGACAGGCCGACCGTGGCTAGGCGGGCGAGGGCGTCGGCGACCTGGCTGTTCGGTGCGACGTCCGCCGAGCCGGATGCTCCGACGATAGGTGGCTTGCCGTCCGGCGCCGGCTCGATGTTCGCACCGCTACAGGTGACGTCGACCAGCACCATCTCCGCACCGGGCTTGAGCCGGTCGCGGTTGAGCTTGGCGTAGTTCTCCAGCGCCCGGTGGCACGCGTCACCGTCGGGCGAGATGTGCCTGGTGTAGGTGTTGCGTTGCGCGCCGACCGCCTGCGGGTAGTTGGATCCATTCTCGTAGGCGCGGGTCAGATACTCGTTGGTGTTGGTGAGTGAGTTGCCCGCCCCCTCGCCGGACTGGTACGAGTCGCCGAGAGCGACGTAGACGAACTTCTCCCCGCCGCCAGGCGGCAGGCCGCCGAACCCGCAGTCGCCGAGGTCAAGTTCGAAGGCGTTGAGTACCGCGTCGTACGCGTCCTTCGACCAGATCGCCGCCTTGCCCTCGGCGCGGAATGTCAGGTCGTCGCACTCCAGGTCCTCCAGCCGCGCCGGATAGGTGGCGAACAGTTCGGGCACGGAGTTGTCGGTTTTGTTGACCCGGTAGATCTGGGAACAGCCGTTGTTGGCCAGGAACAGTTGCGGCCCACCGACGGCGATTCCGGAGTTTCCGCAGCCACCCAGGCTGTTGCCGACATACCGGGAGTCGATCACCGTGCCGTCAGTGCGGTAGTGGTACACGGTCGGGGCGACATCGCCGCTGGTGAACAGCGTCTGGTCGGTGCCATCGAAGGCCAGACCGTCGATGCATCCGCCGGCTGGCGTGAATTCGGGTGTGACGCTGGCCTGACCGTTCGCGACCGTGATGAGCACGACCTGTTGGCCGCTGTACGTGCAGGCCCAGAATGCGTTGCGTCCCCGGTCATAGGCCAGGGCACCGAGGCCGCCGACGCTGGGTACCTCTACCGATGCGATGAGGTGGCCGTCGGCCGTGCTGACCCTGTGAATTCGGTTGTCGTACCAGCATGACAGCCACAGGTCGGCTCCGTCGAAGGCAATGCCGGTGCTTACACCACAGGGCGGAACCTGAGCGGTGAAGGTGCGCAGTGTCGTTCCGTCGGCGGCCTGGGCGGAGCCGGCAGCGGTCAGACCGGCCAACACGGTGAGAGTCGCGACCGCGATAGCGACGTGGCGCCGGCGCCGTCGGCGCCACACCGTCAACACCTGTTGCACCCATCCTTGCGGGCGCAGACGCAACCCACTAGTCCATTTGATCCGACGCCTCGGTTCGCGGCGATGCCGGGCCAAATCCAGCCCGTGATGAGGATCGATCCGGTCCATTCCTTCCTCCCATTTCCCGCCGGGTGCACAAATGGCCTGATGGCTGGAAGGACGTCTCTCTGCCCGTCCTCCACGGCGCTTGACCCACGCCAGTACAACCGAGAGCCGCAGATGTTCGAATGACGCCCGTTCGGTCGTCACGCACCTGACACAACGCTCGCGGTGCACACACTGCTCGCGGCCGACCACGGTCGGCTATCGCGTTTCCCGGTCATGTTGCGGTCTCGACGGCGGACGCGACCGACGATCAAACCGCAATGGGCGGCCGGAAGACGTAACTCGATCGACGGACCTCTCGGCCCACACAAGCCGAGAGTCGATGGCGTCGCCCCCATAATGGAGACGGCGGATCGTATGGCAGGCGCCGATGTGTCAGCCGTGTGTGCCCGCGGTCCAGACGTCCGGCGCAGGTAAATGAACCCATGGCCGTCGCCGGCCAGTCGATCCGACCGACCGGCCTGCTGCCCGTTGCTCAGCGGCGGTGGGAGAGCGGACGCGCTGGGAACTGCAACGACGTCTATCCGACAGGCGGTGGTTGGTTAAGGCGCGTTGTTCGATGTCGGGTGGGGCCGCAGACGGGCCCGGCACGACGGCTGGAGTCCACGCTGTCCGTCAACTGTTTCGCGGACGTGGATCGGCGCCGAAGGAGTGATAGTCGCCGACTTCATCGAGACGGATTAGTCCGTCTTCGATGGCCCGGGCCAGCAATGCCGTTTTGGTGGCTGCTTCGCGGCCGGTGGTGGCATACTTTGCCCGGGCGCGTGCGATGTACTGCCGAACGGTGGTTTCCGCGATGCCCATTCGCTGGGCGACCGATTCTTTGGACATTCCCTGAAACCACCACAGCAGTGCGGTGCGTTCCCGTGCGGACAGTTTCGGACGGCCGTCCGTGGTGTCCGCGGCCATGGCGCCGGCGACCGACGGTGTGACATAGGGGAGGTCGGCCGCGGCGGCGATGATGGCGGCGACGCAGTGGTCGGCGGCCTCGTCCTTGGCGACGAACTCGCAGGCGCCGGCCTCGAGCACGGCCAGGACGGTGTCCGGGTCGGCGTGTTGGGAGAAGACCACCACCCGGCGGCCGGTGGTGCTCAGCTCGGCGACCCTGTCGATGACGAGCTGTCCTTTCAGGTTCAGGTCGAGCAGCAGCACGTCGGCCTGCCGGCCGGGGCCGTCGAGCACCGCGTCGATCGAGTCGCCGGCCGCGACTACCGTGATCGCGTCGCGTGCCGTGTTGAGCCAGGATCGGATGCCTTCGATGACAACGGGATGGTCCTCGACGATGGCGACGGTGACGGGTCTGCCCATCTGGTCTCGACCCACAGCCGGTCTCCTTCTCGGTGGCAGTTGACGGTCACCCGCGCGGTGTCCGTGGCGGTGACCTCTGTGAGGTCGGTGTCGGCGATGACGCTGACCACGACCTGGTCGCCCAGCCCGGCCAGGGTGATCCGGGCTCGGGTCCTGGCGGCGGCGAGGAGTTCGCCGGCGGGTTCGACCAGCGCCTTACGCACATCCGCGGGCACCGTCGGCAGGTCGCCGACCACCGCCATGTCGACCACGATGCCCTTGCGGTCGGCGACGTCGGCGCACGCCCAGATGTCGTCCACCAGGGGGTCGGGCAGGTCGTCGGTCTCCAGGAACAGCCGTCGTAGCCGTGCCGCCTCGATCGCGCAACGTCGCTGCACGGCCGGGTCGCCGGGGCGGGCGCTGCGGTCGGCCAGCCCGGCGAGGAAGTGCCCGGCGGTCTGCTGCAGGGCGTGAAACCGTCGTAGTCGGGTCCGGTGCACCTCGCCGGCTGCCCGCCTCTCGGTGTGGATCTCGGCCTGAGCCGCCGACGCCGCAGCTGTCCAGTCCGCCGCCGCCTGCAGGGCGCGGGCGCCACCGGCGAAGCCCAGCTGCAGCGCGGTGGACCCGGCCACCACCATCAGGTACCGCGCGATCGACACCCGATCCAGGGTGCCGGCGGCGACAAGGACAGCCAGGCCGACCGCGGCGTTGGCGGCGAGGAACGCCACCAGGTGCCAGACCGGGCGGTGCCAGTAGAGCATCACCGCGAGCCAACCCACCGCGCCCCACGCCCAGCTGGGCAAGGTGAGCAGCTGGCCGTGGGCCGAGGCGGCGACGACCGCCGTCAGGGCGAGCGTGATCGCGGCGTACGCCCACGCGTGGCGCATCGGCTGTTCGGCGCGAAGTATCGCCACGGCGGCGACCACCGCCACTACCGCGTAGGTCAGCCAGGCGGCGGCCACCACCGCCGGCCACCGGTAATCGGACCAGCCGAGGATCATCGCGGGTAGGTCCTCGCCGACGTGCCAGCCGACGGCGATGACCACCGCGGCGATCGCCGTGTTGCGGGTGTACCGCCGGGCGACCAGGTCCACGGGCGCGTCAGGCATGCGGCCACCACATGACTACGTGGGTCCCGTGGCCCGGGGCGCTGTCGACACGGGCGTCACCGCCGACCGCGCGCATCCGACCCACGATCGCCTCGCGGATGCCGTACTTGTGTCTGGCGACCGCGGCGGGGTCGAACCCGCCTCCGTCGTCGCACACCTCGGCCTCGCCCCGCCCGTCGACGGAGGACAGGTGTAACCGCGCGGACGTCACGCCGGCGTACGCCGCGACGTTCGCCAGGGCCTGGGCGCATGCGCCGCAGAAGGCAGCCGCGACATTGGCCGGCACGGTGCACGCCGCCAGGTCGAGTTCGACGTGCAGCCGCGGGTCGGCGCTCGACGCCACGTCGGCGAGTCGTTCGTCGAGCCGGATCGGTCGATGGTCACGGATCGGCAGATCGACCAGGCGTTCGATGTGGGCGAGATCGGCGGCGGCCCGTGCCGGCAGGGTCGGTGATTCATCCGCGATGGCCCCGGTGCCGACCACGGTGAGCGTGGCCAGCACCGTGTCGTGCAGGTCGCGGTTGTGGTCTCGCTCGGCCGCGCGGCGCGCCGCGTCGACCGCGGCGTCCCGCCCGGCCCGTTGGTAGCCGGCAAGCGCCGTGTCCGCCGCGTCAGCGGCACCCCTGACCAGCCTCATCAGGACGGCGGACACGCCGATCTGGACGGCGAAGATGATGCTCTGGCCGACCGGGCTCTCCCGCGTACCGGCCAGTTGGAAGCCGATCAGGAAACCGGCCACGACGGCCACGCCGGCGGTGACCGCCGCGGCCGTCCGCCACGCGAGATGCGCGATCACGATGGTGAGGCTGGCCACCACCGCGACCCAGCTCGCGCCGGTGGACAGGGCAGCGGCCGGGACCAGCCGGCCCTGGACCAGGCACAGCACGACCGCCACGGCGACATCGCTGGCCATCGCCCAGGTCGCCAGGCCACGCCGCACCGCGACGTAGGCGAAAACGCCTGCCCACGTGCAGTTGGCCAGCACCGCCGGGACGACCCAGGCCGCCGACGCGGGCGGGTCCATGCCGATGAGCCCGGCGGCCGCGGCCACGATCGCGATGCCGACGCGGACCGCCGCAGCGGTCCACCCGGCCAGCCGGGCCATCGCGTATCCGGCCGGGCCGGCTCCACTAGGCTCGTCAGGCGCCGCCCAGACCCAGCTGCCGAACCAACGCGCCACCCCTCGGGCCGGCACGTCGACGTGGATCGGGGCGAGGCCGTGGCCCGCGGACGCCATGGGTAACCCTTCAACGACCCCGTGTGCAAGTCACCCAAAGTCCATCGCCATCACACACAGCGGAGCAAGGCAACAGTCGGGTATCTGCACCCGACTACCATCGCGGGGTCGCCCGACCAGCCGTGGGGGGCCCGGCCGTCAGGCCGGGCCCCCCACGGGCTGCGTGGATCTAGGCTGCCAACACATCTGCGGGTGGCAGCTCGGCGATGACGCCGCTGCGCCCCTCGGCGATGACGAACTCCGCCCGCTCGTCCATTATCAGGCCGTGCGCCGAGCCCGCCGGAAGAGGGACGAACAACCGTCCCCGGTTGGCGTTGTGGTCGTGGACCGTGGCGAACCCGAAGTCCCGGCCCGGCGGCAGCCCTATCACGGTGCACTTGTACCGGGAACCGACCCGCAACACGCACACCGCGATGTCGTTGCGGCCATCCCGCAACGCCGGCCGGGGCAGGTACGCCACCCGGTCACCGACGGTCAGGTCGGAGCCGTCCACCAGCGCGGCCCGGTTAACGAACCGGTCACGGCCGGCCTCGCGCGTCCGGATGAAGCCGACACCCCGGGTCGCATCCCAGTGGGCGACCTCGCCGACCTGCCAGTTGCGTTCCTGGTCGTTGACCCGCTCGGGTGGAGTGGTCGGACTGGGTGCCCGGGCCGCGACGATGTCCGACACCGCCGCGCTACGAACGCCGAATCCGTGCCGATCCCAGATGATCTCTCGGTACCTGACCGGCTCACGGAATCCCTTGAGCTGGATGGTCTCCTCGCCGCTGTGGTACTCGTCGGCCTGCCGTCCTAGGGCGACACCAACCTTCGACCGCACCTTCGCCATGTTCGCCGCTGCGATCGTGGCGGGGTCCACCCAGATGGCGCCGGACTCCGCCGCGCCGCACAGCCTGGCCGCCTTGTCGACCTCGCTGCCGATCAGGTCGTCCTCGCCCCCTGGACCGGCGAAGGCCACCGGCCGGCCGGTTGTGATCCCGACCGAGCATTGGCACATGAACTGGGTGTTATCACGCGCCTCCTTCAACGCCTCCTGGATTCGGATCGCCGCGTTGATCGCCGCCTCCGCCTCGTCGTCGGAGAACTCCGCCAACGCCCCGTCGCCGAGGAACTTCACCACACGGCCGCCGTGCGCGGTGACGTGCGCAGAGAAGATGTCGTAGAACTTGCCGACCGTGGGCAGCCAGGCCACTACGCCCTGGCTCTTCATCTGGGTCGAGCCCACGATGTCGGCGAACATGACCACCCGGATGGGCCGGTCGAGGTTGTCGAGGGATTCGCGGAAGATACTGAAGTACGACGTGCTTTGCTGCTCCATCTCGATCTCCTGCCACTAGTAGTGCTGCCTGTAGCGCGCTGAGATCGACGCTAGGCAAGCCCGCCGCAGGCGTCATGACGGTCGAACGGGCGTCAGGCCCCACGCGGAGTCCGGAATCTCGTGGCCGTGGCCAGGTGTCGGAGCCGCGATGAGGCATGATGGGCCGGTGCTGGCTACGGTCATCGAGACGATCCACCGGTCCGACGTCGCCCAAGGGGCGCGGCTGGGCGGGTGAGCGGGGTGCGGTCCGAGCAGGTCGTCGATGCCGCGCTGGCCAGGCTGGAGGCGGTGGACCGGGACGCGGCGCAGGCGGCCCGTGCCGCGTACGGCTCGCTCACCGCCGGGGAAGGGCTGGAGGTCGTCACCGGGCACGGGGTGGCCGATTTCCTGTGGTACCAACTGCCCACCAAGTGGCTGTGCGACCTGGACGAGAAGCTGTTCCTGGCCGCGGCGCTCGGGGAGCTGTTCACCCGGCTGGACATGCCCCGCTACGCCGCCATGTGCCTGGACGACACGACCGCCGAGATCATCACCGCGTACGAGACCCGGGGCCGCTCGGCCGGGTTGAAGGCGTACCGGGCCGCGCTTTCCGGCTCCGGCTTGCGACCGCCCGACCTGCCCGGCGTCCTGGAATGGGGATCGGTGATGGGCACTGAGGAGGCCGCCGCCTACTGGTCGGCGTCGGCCGCTCTGGAGATGGCCATCGCCGCCGGCCACCTGAAGCCCGGCGGGTCGGGGTGGCGGCGTACCGCCGCCGAGATCTCCACCGGGTTCCTGCACGGCCTGCACAACAACACGACCGGCAGCACCTGGCTGCAGTGGGTGCACACCGAGCGGCTGCAACGCTTCGCCGACTCCCGCGCACCCGCCCGGGCCCGGCTGGCCGGCCCGCTCGCCGACCGGCTGGTCAACCCGGTACCTGTCCCGGCCGGCGCCGAGCAGGTCATCGCCCCGATGCGGTGGCTGCTCGACCACGCCGCCGACGGTGCCGCGCTGACCACCACCGGTAACCTGGCCCGGCCGCTGGTCGCCGAGGGCTGCCGGCGGTTCGACTGGCTGACCACCACCGGCAACCCGCGCTCGCAGTCCGACATCGTCGAGCTGTGGACGTTGCGGGACTGGGCCAGGCAGGCCGGCGTGGTGCGCCGCTCCGGCCGCAGGCTGCTGCTGTCCACCGCCGGCAAGACGGTGCACGCCGGCGGCACGCCCACGCTGTGGCGATCCACAATGGACAACCTGCTCGGGCCGCGCGAGGCCGAGCAGGCCGCCGGGGAGGCGGCGTTGATGTTGCTGCTCGCCGGCGACGACCTCGGCTACCGCGACATGAACGAGGCTGTCGCCGACGTCCTGGCCGGGGAGGGCTGGCACCGGCAGTCCACCGGCCAGCCCCTCACCGGCGACCAGGCCGCCGGTCTGCTGGGCACCCTGCGCCGCCGGCTGCGCCTGCTCGGCCTGACCACCCAGGACCGGCTCGGCCAATCCGCCCGGCTCACCCCCATCGGCTACGCCGCCGCACACACCGCCGTGCGCGCCCGCGCCCTACGCCCACGCGCGCACCCTATCGGCTGAACCCGGACCTAACACCCGGGCCAGCCGAGTCCGGGTCGCGGGCGCTTCGCCAGCGACGGGCTACCGGCAAATGGTTACCGACGTCCCCGGCGACGCCGCGTCGGCCCGTGGCCGTTGCTGGTACGGCGTTTCGTACTGCCGGCCGGCCGTCGGTGCCGTTGTCCGGTCTCATCTGCGTCATGTCGCGCGGCCGGCAGCCGATGGGGCGGCGAGTGGTCCGCAGTTGGGAGACTGTCGCCGTGGACGAGGCGGGTTTGACTGCTCAGGGCGGCATGACCTCGTCGCTGGACCTGGTGCGCCGCGCGGTCGGCGCCGCGGATGGCCCCGAGGTGGTCGCCGGTGTGCAGCGGCTCTCCGAGGTGCAGGTGGCAGGCCTGGCCGAGGCGGTCTGCGCCCACCTGCCGCAGCCGCGGGTGGTGCCGGGTGAGGGCGAGGCGTGGCCGCTGGTCACTGCTCGGGCGAGCACCTTCGCCACCACGTCCGGCACCCGGTTCAGCGACGCGCCCGGTACGGCCGGGCTGAACCTGACTTCCGCGATGGACCCGCGGTTCATGGGCAGCGGTCGTTTCTCCGCCAGCGTGCTGCAGGCGCTGCTGTACTGCCATGGCCTGGTCATCGAGGACCCGCTGGCGATGGCCGCCGACCTGTACAACACCAGCCCGACCCAGGTGCGGGCGATGGCTCGTTCCTTCGTCACGGCCGCCACCGTCTCGCTGTGCGAGGTGGCGCCGCTGCTGGACACCGGGGTGGTCCAGACGTTCTTCACTCCTACCGCCGACCTGCCGGACCTCAGCCAACTGCGGGCCCGGGCCCGCGAGGAGCTCGGCCGGCCCGGTGCCTCGTTCGGGACGCCGGAGGTGTGGCAGGCGTTCGAGGCCAGCTACGTCGACGGGCTCAGCCCGAGCCTGCAGGAGCTGTGGCGGCTGATCCGCTCCGGCGACCGGCACCCCCCGCTGGACCTGGTCGAGGCCGGCCTGCGCGAAGACGACGTCCAGATCGTCGAGACGTTCATCCAGGTCCTGTCCGACCTGCGGCCGGCCGCGGTGGTGGACAACTGCCTGGACATCGTCCTGACCTCGGTGGCCGCCCACGCCCGGCTCGGCGCCCGCCACGACCTGCTCTGCCCGACCCCGCTGTTCGCCAAGTTGCTGTTCCTGGGCACCGACGATCCGGTCCACCAGCTGCGGCTGCACGAGCTGGCCCGGATGACCGTGCCCGGCATCGCCGACCTGCTGGTCGAGGACGCGGTGCGCATCCGCCAGACCAGCGACGCGTTCGAGCAGTGGCGGCGCAGCCTCAGTGTCGCGCTGGAACGCGCCCACGCCCTGCGCCGGCAGGTCGGGCAGGTCGACACCACCACGGTGGTGGCCGACACCATCGCCGACGCCCGCGCCGGCCTGTTTCGCGACCTCGGCCGCTCCCGGTCGGTGACGCTGGCAGGGGCGACGTCGTTCGTGGCCGGTGCGCTCGGCGGCGCCGTCGGCGCGGCCACCGGCGGCGCCGCTGCGGTTCTGCTCGGCGCCGCCGGCGGCTTGATCCCCGCCGTTGTCCAGGCCGTCATCGACGCAAGGCGACGCCAGCCCGGCCACATCCGCCGCCATTACCTCGTCTTCGACAAGCCGCAGACGTGAGCTGAAGCCGGTGACCCCAGCGCCAGCCCGGCCAGTCCGGCACCGGGGCCGGATGCGGGCCGGCCCGGTCGGGGGTTGCGGCGCCACGTCCCGACCAGCATCGTCGGCCTCGACGTGATACACAGCCAGCGTGGGGAGCAGAGCCGTGGGCAGCGGGGTGCCTCCGATCCAGGTCGGCGACTGGAGCGTCGCCGATCCGGTGGCCGTGGTGTTGCACTACTGCCGCCGGTACGCCGCGACATTGCACAGGTACGACTGGCTTGCCGGAAGCACCGGTACGCTCAGCGGGGACCTGGTCGGGGCGACCCGACGGGTGAACAGCCGGATCAGCAGGCGAGAGCAGCGGTGGCTGCTGGACCGGGCCGCCACCGCACCCTGGGACTCGGTGGATCCGGCGGCGCTGCTGCGCGACGCCGACCCCTTCGCCCGCGGCGGTCTCTACGACGCCGCAGAACAGCTGTACCAGCATTTCGCCGGTGACCGTCCCAGTGGTGTGAACCACGCGAAGATCAGCAAGTGCCTGTACCTGATGCGGCCGGGTCTCGTCCCGATCCTCGACAGCCGCCTCGTCGCGCGGTACCGGCGGGCGGCCCGCACCGCGGCACGGACCCTGGTTGTCGGGTGCCCGGACCGGCCGTCCGTGCGCCGGGCGTACTGGGCCGCCGTCCGCAACGACCTGCTCCGCGCCACCGACTCGGTGGCCATGGTGCGCGACCGGATGCGCGGCAGCTCCCACCGTGCCGTCGTTGAGGCCGCCAACCGGCTCAGCGACGTGCGGGTGCTGGACATCCTCGCCTGGTCGACCGGAGGGCCGGGGCCTGCCGCCGTCGGCGATCACCGGCACGCACGACGGAAAGACTGTCGATGATCGGCAAGTACCGTCCGCTGACCGACCACCTGCGCGCCGCCGCCGCCGGCGGACGGCACCTGGTGGAGATGACCTTCGACGAGATCGCCGGTCTGGTCGGCGGACTACCCCCGTCGTTCACCCAACGGCGGTGGGCCAACACCGACCATCCCCAAGCCAGGGCGTGGGCGGCCGCGAACTACCGAGTCGAGCAGGTCTATCTGGACCGCCGGCGGGTTCGCTTCACCCTTGCCGCCACGACCGACATCGCGGCGCCGACCCCGGCTGTGCCGGCGGGCACCCCGCAGGCGGCGGCCACCCGTGAAGACCCGGCACAGGCAGTCCCACCGGTCGATGTCCGCGTCGTGCTGCGCTGGCAGGACAGGGGTGCCGTCGTGCTCGACAGCGCCGGCATGCTGTCGTTCCCACGCCTCGCGGCGGTTCCCGGGCTGTACCGGCTGACCCTGCCGCCCGCAACACCCGGCCAGCGGCAACGCATCTACATCGGAGAATCCAGCAACATGTACCGGCGCCTGTCCGGCAACTACCGCAGCCCCGGACCGAGCCAGCAGACCAGCCTGCGCGTCAACGCGCTGCTTCGCGAACACCTGCGGCGCGGCGGTTCGATCAGGTTGGCCACGGCCACCACGGCGACGGCTTACCTCACCGGCGAACGGCAGCCGCTGGACCTCGCCGTCAAGGCCGCACGGCTCCTGGCCGAAAACGCCGCCCTAGTCGCCATCCTCGCCGCCGGCGACGCCGAGATCGTCAACTTGGGATGAACACCCAACCCGACCTCGCCCGCGCCGCGGCCCTGGTCGCGGCGCTCGACGCCTACCGGCAGGCGCGGCAGACGTTGCTGGCCGCCTTGCATCTGCCGCAGTCCAACCGCGACCCGCTGGCCGAGTTCAGCGAACACCTCGTCGCTGCGCTCACCGGCGCCGCCCTCGCTCCCAGCCGCGTGCAGGCCGGCCACGACCTCGTCCTGCCCGACCGGCAGAAGATCCAGGTCCGTTACCTGGCCAACCCCAGCGGAGCCTGGGTCAACGAGCACCTCGTCCAACGGATCCCCGGCGTCGAGTGGTACGCCCTCGTGTTGTTCGAAGCGTTCGCCGTCATCGGCGTACTCGCCCTTCCCGCCGACCGGCTTACCCAACTCGGCCAGGCTCTCGGCAAACGACACCCGCGGCAGGACGAGACGCTGCAGCTCACCCGCCGCAACTGGTGCGCCATCCGCGAAGATCCGAATCGGTTCCGCGAATTTGGAGTACACGCGTGGCTTCCCCCGTTCGGGCGAGTTTAAGGATGCCCAAAGCAATTGCTCCCACATGGAGCACACTCAAGATCCGTGGCCTGGCCAGCGGCCTATCCACTGTCCAATGTGGCCTTCACGGATCCGCGGCACGATGCATGCCGGACGAACCCGTCGCCGGAGGCAATGATGCCGCTGGGCGGTGGCCGCGAAGGTGTGCCTGAGCAACGACCGCCGCCCTCGTCTAGGACGGCGGGCCCCGAGCCACGGCCATCGACGGACTTACCCGGGTTGCACTGTCGCTGAGGCTCATCTGTACGGTCGACCTGCTCGCGGGTAGCGCTGTCCTGGTCGGCATATGCCGCTCGCCCGTGCCGCCGACCGCTGGCCCAGCCGGCGGGTCGAGTGGTGCGTGCGGCCATCTGCCCGGCCGGCGCTGACGGCGCGAGCCGGCGTCCATCCCGCCGGTGGCATGTCGCCACCGCGGTGCGCACGGTCGCCGTCTCGCCTTCAGACCGGCCATTGCTGCCGGTTGGTGCGCCTTTCTCGGCTATTCGCTTGGAAAGGAGTCGCCGCCATGTCCCGCACCAACTCCACGATCGTCGTCGAGATCCGACCCGGCGAGGGCGGCGACGACGCCCTCGCCTTCGCCACCGATCTTGCGGGCCGCCTTCACCGCCTACGCCCGGCGAGAGGGGCACCACGCCATTGTCCATACAGGACGGACTCTCACTGTCAGCATCACCGGGCCCGGCCTGGCCCGGCTGGCCCTGCACCGGCTCGCCGGAACCCACCGGATCCAGCGGATTCCCCGCAACGACCGGATCGGCCGCCGCCACACCTCCACCGCCACGGTGGCGATCCTCGACAGCCGCACGTCCGTCGAGACCACGCTGAACCCGATCGCAGCGTTCCTCAACGGCCGGCTCAAACGACACCACGCACGGCCGTAAGCGGCCCGCGCGGCGTCCCCGACGCGATACCGTCACGCAGCCCGGGGCGACCCGAAGCCTCCCTGGACCACCGCAGGGTGGGACAGGGAGACTCCGTTCCGCCAGCACGTAGGGTCTGGCGGATGGGAATCTCGAAGATCCGTCACATCAAGCTGCCGGTAACGGATGTGCCAGCCAGCGCACAGTGGTACAAGGCCGTGTTCCAGCTCGGCCTGCGCTACGAGTTCGTGGAGCAGGACGAAGTACGCGGGGTGTCCCTGGTCAGCCCGGACAACACCTTCCAAATCGCGCTGCGGAACCGCCGCTACTGTGCCAGCCGGCCGCAGCTGACCGGGTTCGACGTCGTAGCATTCGGCGTCGACGACCGCGCGGACCTGGACGAGCTGGCGGCCCGGTGCGACCGACCGGGCGCCGTGCGCACGCCGATCACCGAGGCGGGCGGGTTCGGGACCGGGATGGACATCACCGACCCGGACGGCACGGTACTGCGGATCATCTGCGAGAGCCCGGTCGCGCCACAGGGCTTCCTCGGGGTGGTCACCGGCGCGGACGGGTACAGCCTCTACTACCAGCCGCGGCTCAACCTCGGAATGACCTACATGGACGGACCCGCGTGACTGGCCGGACCCTGACATCCGAACACCCATGACATCGCCGTGCGGGGTTCGGTGGGTGAACCGCCTGCCGCGCACAGGCTCGACCAGCAGCGCCCGTCCTGACCGGCAGGCTGAATCCGGTCGCGCCACACCGGTCGGCAACCGTACCCTGCCAGGGCATGCCATCCGTGAAACGAGGAGGCCGTCATGTACCGCGACCACGACGCCGAGGCGTCCTTTTGAACCGACCAGCAAACGCCGCGGGGGGTTCCCTCTAGCGAGACCCAGGTCAAACGCGGCGATCGCGTGGTCGGCGGCGACACCGAACTGGTCGAGAAGCTGGGCGGCAACGACCTGTGCCCGTGCGGATCCGGGCGGCGATTTCCGACGCTGCTGCCGGGCCAGCGGCCAGTTCGACGACGCCAATGGCAACTACTACGTCCGCGACTGAGCAGGATCATGGCGTGTCACAGATACTCGGCTGCGAGGGCGCACAGGTGGAGCGCTCCGGGAAACCTGGTGGCTTGGTCGGTGTGGGCGTGAGCTCGTCGCAGTTGTGAGACCAGGAGAGCGATTGCGTCCGCGTCGTCGCCGGGTTGTTGAAACGCCACGCACAGTTCCAGCGGGACGGGGTTTGCGATTCGGACGGTGAGGTTGCTGAGCAGGTCTTCGTCAAGTTTGGTGATCGCCAGCGGGGTTTGCTCCTGGGGCGGCTTCGGGTTGATGGAGTAGTAGACGCGGTCGCTGAACTTGAACAGTCCGCTGAGGCGCACGTTGAAGGTGTCGGGATCGGCGGCGAAGCCGCGGGCGACTTCCATGGCGCTGGTGCGGTCGCGGATGCGGACGATTCGCAGGCCGGGGCAGTCGAGGGGGTCGAGGGTTGCCGGTAGGTCCTCGCCGTCCTTGATTTCGACTCCGGGGAGAATGAGTTTGTCGGGGCGGACGTGTTGGTCCTGTAGCCATGGCCAGCCCCAGTTACGGAAGCTGGGTGCTCGGATGAAGGCGATGCGGTCGTGGGCGTCCTTGGGTTCGCCGATGCCGAGGACATTGGTGAGGAACAGCGAGACGAGGCTCTTCTGCTGGCGTCCGGGTCCGATCCGGCCCTTGCCCTCGGCGAGGTGGCGTGGCAGATCCGGGTACGGGATTTGCACCGATTCCTGCCGGTCTCCGGCGAGGTAGGCAATGGGCGCGCCGGCCGGTGGGATGCGGACGACGACGGGGATGCAGGTGCTGCCGTGGTGGTGCAGCCAGATGCCGATGTGTTCGAAGTCGGGCAGAGCGGCCGGCGTGTCGTACACGCCGAGACGGCCGAGCTGCCGCAACGCGTCGTTGATCGCTGCGGCGCAGCGGTGGATGGTGCTCCTGCCGTAGCAGGTGCCCGGGTACGGCGTGGGTTTCTGTCTCTTGGAGTCTTCCCGCCACGTGTGGGGTGGCGTGAATACGGTGGCGGGGCGTAGGCACTGGAGGACGCGGCCGGAGCGGGCGAACGCGTTCTTCAGTGCGGGCTTGGGATCGATCCGTCTGGCTCGGGCGAAGTGCGCGGCGCCGTCGAGTTCGAGGATGGCGGCGCACTGGTCCTCTACGGCCCCGGTCGTGGCGAGCACGTGGTCGGCGTGCAGTTTGCGCAGCGCTGATTCGGGCCGTTTGTCGTCGGACTGGCGGGCGATGCCCGCGGCGAGGTCGGTGCCGTCGCGCAGCATGACGGTAAGTGTTGCGGCTCCTGTGAAGTGGATGACGGCCGGATCGACCGGGTCATCGACGCGGGTGAGGTTGAAGTAGTGTTCGAGCGCGGCGAGGACGGCGTCCCGGGTCACCGGCGAGTGGGTCCACAGTTCGATGGCGTGGACGGCGTCTGGGTCGAACCGCAGCTTGATTTTCCGGTTCGCCTTGGATCCGACGCGATCCTGGTCGTCGACAGGGACGATGCCCCGAGGTTGCAGTCGGGTGGCGAGTTGGCGGTGGACCTCGATGTGGTCGCCGGGTACGAACCCGGTCTTCGCGGCGTGCCGCAGGGACTTCGCCTTCCTTGGCCCAGCCGAGTCGGCCGAATCGTCGCCGTCGTCGTCGAGGTCGGCTGCCTCGCTCTTGGTGCCTTCGCTGTAGAGGATGTAGGCGCGGATGTCGCCCTCCTCCGCCGCGGTGGATGGGTGGGCGAACACCTTGTCGGGTGCGGGGAACGGCAGGTGGGTCAGGTTGGCCAGTGCTGTGGCCAGACCCGGTGCCCACTGCCACTGGCGGTCGCCGTCTCTGGTCCAGGGTTGAGTCACCGGTGCGGCCAGCAAGGTGTGTGGCTCGTGGCGGCGGAGGAAGCCCTGCGGCGCGTGCAACCACAAGGTGGCGCCGGGTGGGCCGTCGCCGCGGGCCGGGACGTACGTGACCGGCGCGAGTGGGAAGCGGCTGAGGCTCAGGTCGGCGTGCACGTGCGGCCGCGGATGGTTCGGCACGGTCTCCACATGGAACGTGATCTTGGCGGTGGCCAGGCAGTCGCCGCCGTCGTCGTAGAGCTTGAGTGGCGGCCACAGGACGGCGTCGCGCCGGCCGCGCCGCTGTGGCGGACCGAGGATGAGCTTCCGCTGTTTGCCGAGCAGTTCCAGGCCGTGGTCGGCGAGTTCCTTGGCCAGGAATGTGGGCAGCATCTGGAACACGTGCGGGGCGGGGGCGGCGGTGCCGTTGGGACGAACGTGGTATTCCAGCAGGTTGAAGGGCTTCTTTGTGAAGTCGAGATCGTCCGGGTGGAACAGGTCGAGCCAGTCGACTGCCTCGCTGATCTCGGTGGTGGCCCAGGCGGCGACGCCAGCGGCGATGACCTCGCGGTCGACCCCGTCGAAGGCTGCGATGAAGGTGTCCGACTCGGGGTTCCAGTCGACGTTGATGACGGTCGGGTCGACGCTGTGCAGGATCTCGATGAGCCCCCGGGTCGGCAGCCCGTAGTGGTCCTTGACCCATGGCTTCTTGCGGTACTCCCGGTACAGCTCGTCCAGCCACCCCGGTGGCATGGACGCCACCTGGCATTCGATGTTCCATTCCGCCTGCGGGGCGATGGTGAAGGCGGTCTGCCGCATCACGTCGCTGGTCGGTTTGTAGTCTCTCTTGGGCTTGTCGGTGCCGGGCCGGGTCACGGGGTCGCCTTCCGTCGGGATCCGAGGGGGTTGTTGGTCTGCACCAGGTGGCCCATGAGGCCCCAGACAGCGTCGTTGATCGCGTGCAGGCGCTGCTGGTCGTCGTCGGCGGTCGGCCCGGGGGGTGTCAGCAGCTCGGTGAGGAACCGGTCGATGGCCACGACGGTGCTGGTCCGTTCGGTGTCGCGGGCCTTGTCGTCGGTGGCCAGCCGTGGCGCGAACGCAGCGTCGCATAGGAGGACCTGGGTGGGCTGGTTGCCGCGGATGCTGCGCCCGATCGTCTGGCTCATCGGTACCAGGGTGTTGGCGACAAACGCCGGCCGGTAGTTGTCGTCGAGTGCGCGGAACTGCACGGGGCGGCCGATCACGTCGAACCACATGCGGCGGGCGTCGCCGCGCACCATCCGGGCCAGCTCCGCGACCTCGCCGGCGACGGCGGGAGGCGGGTTGCGCAGCTGCTCCATGGCCAGCTGGCTGACCAGCGACAGCGGGAACGCCAGGTCGAAGGGTGGCGGGTGCGACCTGGTGAGGTAGACGACCGCACCGAGGGCGGCGGTGTCGTTGGCGTTGAGGATGTTGTAGCCGCGTTGGATAGACATCTCCGCCGCGACCAGGATGTCGGCGCCCGACTGGCCGAAGGTGCCGACCATGCGGCGCAGGATCCCGTCTCTGCCCGGTTCGGCGGCATCGGGTACGACCACACGCGCGGTCAGCTCCGGTACCCGGTTGTTGATGTGTTCGGCCACCGTCTGCGCTTCCGGGCCGGACAGCACGACGAATAGGATCTGGCGCCGGTCTGCAGGTAGCGCGGCGCGCAGTTCGTCGATGACGCTGCGGGGCCGGCCGCCGACGGGCTGGCACAGGGCGGTGGTCATCTGACGCAGAGCGTCGTGTCGGTACCGGCCGACCCTGCCGGAGACGAAGACCGCGTCGGCTCCGCTCCTGGGGTTGCGCACGGTCATGGTGGACGTGAACAGGGCGTCCCGGTCGTCGTCGGGTTGTCGCAGGACAGCGGCGGGGGTGATCGGAATGTGGTAGAACGACGAGCCGGGTGCCCAGCTGGTGGCCGAGGTCAGGATCACGTGTGGGCCTTGGACGCCTTCGCAGGCCAGCAGGTCGTGGGCGTGGTGCAGCAGCCACCGGCCGACGCCGTGGACCCACAGCAGCAGCAGGGATGCGCCGCCGTTGCGGCTGGCCGCCCACCGCAGGGCGAGGACGTTGCCCATCGGGGCTTCCGGCACCAGGCTGCGGTAGTCGCGGGGCGGTTGGTCGGCCCAGAACGTCTCCTCATCGGGAAGGCCGAGCTTGTCCCGTACCGACGGGTACATCGTGGCCATCTTGAAGAACGTGGTCGAGATGTGCGCCGCCCACACCGCCGCCTCAATGACCAGATGCATCAGCGGCCGCTCCCGTTCCTGCCGCTCCGGGTCGACGTGCCCGCGCGATACATGCCCGTCGATCCACTCGTCCAGGGCGGTGGCGACCGCCGCGTCGCTACGGGTCTGGGCGGTCAGCCGCGTGACGACGTCGTCGAGCCCGTGGTTTTCGGCGTTGAACGGGTCCTCGGCGAAGTCCTGCAGCCGGTCGCGGTAGAAGTCCTCCGCTTGGTCCTCGACCAGCTTGTCGCCTTCCCGCCACCGGGGGAGGCCGAACAGGGCCCGCGCGACCTGGCGGAACAGCGAGTGGGCGGTGAACGGCGCCTCGCCTAGCAGCTCCTTCAGCGGTTGCCCCGGCTCCGACAGCGCTAGCCGGTTGAGGTTGAACACCGCCCCGGAGTGGGCCTGCAGCCGCTCGTGCCAGCGGTGCACCTCCGGGTCGGGCGCCGGGGCCATGATCTGCGCGGCCATGCCCTCGTTGGTGTAGTCCACCATGCGGTGCGACCATCCCTTGCCCGCCGTGACCAGCGGCTCGGTCTGCACGAACCTGCCGTCGAAGACCTGCTGCACCGCGTCGGCCTCGTCGATGATCAGCAGGTCGACCTGCCATTGCACGGCCTCGAACCATCGCGCCGAGGCAGTGGCCGGCTCGGCGCGGCTGGCCAGCAGGCACTGCGGCGTGGTCACCCACACCTGCGCCGTGCCGACCTGCTGGTACGCGCGCTGGGCCGGACAGACCGACAGCAGCGGGCAGTCGTAACGGCGTGGCCGGTCCACATCGGCTTCCCGTAGCTGGCCACGACACGGGAACTCGTCCGGCTGCAGCGGCGCCCACCCCGGCCGCGAGCGGCGGCGGAACGGCTCCAGAAGGCAGGAGGCGTTGGCGTAGGCGGCCGCCGGATCGGGCGGCGTCGCGCCGTCGGGCACCAGGGTCGGCGCTTCCTCGACCATGCTGCGCCAGTAGCGGGCGGCGTGCTCACCGCGGGAGCTGCTACCGATCAGCGGCACCGCGTCGATCCCCAGCGTGCGCAGGAAGGACACCTTGTTCAGCACGTCGCCCACCGAGCTGACCACGACGCAGACCCGGTTGCCGTGTTCTTTGACCCGGTTCACCGTCAGCAGGTCGGCGAGGGTGGTCTTGCCGGAGTTCATCAGGCCGACGATGTGCGCCACGCCGTCGATCCGGAACCGACCCGGCTGGTCAACGAGCTTCGGCGACGCCGGGTCGACGGCGCTGAACCGCATGTCCTCGGTCAGCCGCCTGACCCAGTTCCGGTTCTTGACGTCCGGCCGATGGGCGAGCTGCTGGTCGATCCACTCAGCGGTGGGCTTCAGGTCCTTCTCGAACGAGATCGTCCACTGCTCCCGCCGTCGGGCCGGCACCGGCGTGACCGGTACCGCGGTCGGAAGGACGGCCGGCAGCTGCACGTACTCCACCTGGTCCGGGCCGAGGCGGAACCAGTAGCGCCGCCCCGCAGGCGCCGGACGGTATGCGGCGACCGGCACGTACTGCAGTGGCTCCACCATTGCCCGGGCGTAGGCGTCGACCCGCTCCGGGCAGTACGGGCTGCCCTTGACCCTGAATACGGTCTGGTCGCTGACCCGGTGCCGGGGGTCGTCGGTACGGTCGAACAAGCGCCACTCGCGCGGCACCCGCATGTACTGGTTGAGCAGCCGACGCCAGTAGCCGCGCCGCGCGACGTCACCCATCCGATGGCGCACCCGCCGGATCACGGGCTGCAGTTCCGCGCCGCCGACATACCCCGACAGCAGCGGCGGCAGAGCACCGACCGGCTCATCCCGGAACCGCTCGGCGAGGAAGTGCAATCCCAGCTCGACGCCGCAGAACACGTCCACCGGCATGACCGCTTCCGGGTAGGACGCCCGCCGCAGCTGCTCGACCAGCTCCTCCCGCCACAACGACCCGTCCCTCATCGGATCAGCCTTCCCGCCCGCGCCTTCACCTGCTGGGTCAGCCGCTCTTCGCTGATGACCTCCACACCCGCCACCCGGCCGTCCAGCTCGATCTCCAGATCCGCGACGTAACCCGGCTGGCTGGCCCGGTGCATCGGCAGCGCCAGACACCGCCTGTCGCAGGGCAGCGAATCCGGCCAGGCGAACACGCGTCCCAACAGGTGCGCGCTGACCTGGTCCTTCGCGTCGACACCCCAGGTCTCGACAACCTTCCGCCCTCCGCCGTCGGTGTCGACGAAGAACTCGATCAACACGTCGAGGGTGTCCAGCCCCGGATACGGGGTGACCGTGACGCGGTCCACCAACTCCGCATCGTGCAGCGCATCGATGATCCGGGCCTCGACCAGGCCAGGATCGTGGACGAACAACCGGGTCGCCCTGTGCTGCTCGTACACCACGGCCAACGCCCGGACGGCAAGTGGCTCGGCCGGCCCTCCCGCGCAGCCCGCCGTGCCGCAGTCGCACGCCTCCGCGGTGACCACGTTGCGGCATCGCGGACACAGCTGCACGACCTGCTCGCCGGTCGCCGGACGTGCCACATAGGCGGCCTCCACCAGCCGGCGCACGTACGTCTGCTCGGTGCTGTCCTTCCTGCCGAATCGCCGTTCCAACGTACGGACGTCCCGGTCACCGATGACCGCGTGATCGATGAGGTACCGGCGCAGGAACGCGTACGCCTCCTGCACCTCGTCGTCAGTGGTGCCGTTCGCCGCGGCCGCCACCCGTAACGCCTGGTGCACCCGGTGCTCGACCCACTCGGCCTCGATGTCCGCACGTGCCAGCCGGGCACCCTGTTCAGCGAACTCCGAGAGCTGCTCGTCCACCAGCAGCGGGTTCTGAAGGTCGGTCGTGGAGAGGCCGAGCACGACTGGCCAGGCGACCAACGGCTTCGTACACCACTCCAACAAATCAAGATCCGTCGCGATCGGAACGACGCCCTGGCCGACGCATCGCCACCACAACCTGGTGAACGCCACCCGCCACGCCGGCGGCAGCAGCCCTTCGTCGCTGCGTTCGCCCGCCGCCGCCCGCGCCCGCCGCCACAGGATCTGGGTCAGACCGGCGGACAGCATGGTCACGGTGAGATAGTCGTCGTCGGTCGCCCCGCCGCCGTCCGGCATGGCCACTTCCGGATCCACCTGATCGACAGGCAGATCAAACTGCGCTTCAACGGCCACCCGGACCCCTTCGCAACTTCACCTCGGCTGGAGCTTTGGTTCGAACAACTGAGCTTTGCGCGATAAGTAGACAGCGGACCTCTGACAGAAATCGGAACCCCATGAGAGGCAATCGGCGCGACGGGGTGCCGATGGCGGCACACCTCTTCGTCGACCGGCCACGGTGACCGGTTGGTCATTACCCGTGCGTGGCGAGCGGGCGTTGATCCCTTGATGACGGTCTGTTGTGGTGGCCGCCGCGCGGCGCCGTGGATGCGGGCGCCGCACAGCCGCATCCTCTGCAGCGCCCACCCCTTTTTACTCGCTTCGCGAAATTCTCCCTCAGGCGAGGCGGAGAAACGCGAAGGCGAACGGCGTGTCGCGGGGGAAGCACCGGTCGCACCGTCGCTGGGTCCTCGATCGCTAAGTCGCGATCTCCGCTCGTAAGTTGGTTGAGATTGCTGTCGTCGCCTTGCAGGGGAAGATGTTGACCCGGCGGAGTGGGCGGCCTTGGCCCACGACCTGCGTACCGTGTCCAGCCACTTCGATGACGCGCCCTGCCCTGGACCCTGTATCTCGGCTCGCTTGTGTCCGAACATGTGCTACCGGTCGACCAACTTGACGAGATCGCGGTGAGGAGCGAGGACGCCGTACCGGACGGACGGCGCCGGTCGGAATGACAAGGAGAGGACGGCGACCAGAGTGCGGCGAGTCGGGTCCCCGACCACCTTCTGGTCAAAGTACGGCGGACGTCTGCCTTGGACGACCGTGCCACGCTCGCGCCTGACTAGAGTCGAAGGTTGCGGACGACGTGGGCGCGCCCCTCGTCCGACGAGCCGGCATGTCGTCGCCATCGAGGGAGCACTGCGTTCAGTTCTTGGCGACGTTGAGAATATCCACGTCCGCGGGATCAGCGCCCGCGTTGCGTTCGCTCTTGGCGAGGAATGCCCTATACGTGTTGCAGTCGAATCGTTGGCTGCATGCATTGCATTGCGCCTTCAGTTCCGTGTCGACTCTCTCGGCGAGCGGCTGATCGCGTTTGGTTAGGTCCCCGCCTACGACGGACAGCGGATCGCGTTGAAGGTCCAGTACGGTTTCGCGGAGATGTCGTACCTGTTCGAGGGTCCAGGCGATGCTCGCGTCCACGACCTCCTGGTCGATGGGAATAGCGACGAGGCGTTTCCCCGAGTTCGGCTTCTCGTTGGTGAAGAAGAGCACGCACCTCCGCGGTAATCCGATCCGATCCTGTAGCAGCGCGGCGTAGGTCACCACCTGCCGGACATAGTCGTCACGCGATGTGTTATTCCGCAGTCTCGTTCCCTTGTAGTCCCATATTTCCTGGTCGCCGACCGCGGCACGGTCGGCGACCTCGACCACATCGCCCTGCAGGTTCGTCTTGTCGGTCCACCGCCAGGTCAGCGGGTACACCAGTTCGCTCTTCTGCTGGATGACCACGTCGAGCACCCCGGTGAGGAGCACCTTCGACTTGCCGCCGTACAGTTCGGGCACGACCTTGCGGACGCTTCGCAGCGGATACTCTTCGTGCTGCGCGCCCTCGACCGCGGCCAGGACCTCCGGATGCGCGGCGCCGGCATGGACGTCGTACAGGTGGCCGGCGACCCGGGAGACCGTCTCCTGCTTGCTGGCGAACGTGGTCCGGATGCCCCTCGCCCACAGCACCAGAAAGTAGCGGTTGAGCTGGTCAGTGAGCGCGGCGACGGTGGCGTGGGCGCCGGTAGCACGGTGTCGGTCGGTCAGCCACTGCATCGCATGGTGGATCATGTAGCCTTCCATCGCCTGCACCTGCTCGTACGGACGGATCCCGACGTGCTTCTCGTATGCCCACGCACGGGGGCAGCGCCTGTGGGCCAGCAGGTCACCGGTGTAACTGACCTCGATGAGATCGGTCATCGCCCACCTCCGACGCTCGGGTGTGCGAAGTACTGCACGGTCACCGTAGGGTCGAGCGGGTGCGGCACGGCTGGAATCGCGGAGAACACCGCGACGACGCCTGGGTTGAGCTGTCTGATCTCGGGTCGGGCGTGGGCTGGATCGTGCAGGATGGTGAGCCCACTCTTCGCGCGGGTCAAGGCCACGTACACCTCCCGCTCGCGGTCGGCCGCTGCAAGCCGAAGCACCCCTGAGTCGGTGGTTTCGACCTGCCCGGTGGCGATCGTATAGCTGACGTTCTGGCCGGAGAACAGCGCGGTGCGCAGAGCATTGGCGGGCATGACGTTGCGCCCGGTCGCCGCGACGTAGACGTGCTCGAACTCGAGGCCCTTGGCCTGGTGGAAGGTGAGCATAGCGATGGCGTTCTCGCTGAACGCCTCGACCTCCTCGTCGTCGAGGGCGGTCGCCTCGAGCATCGTGCCCATCACCCGCAGCAGGTCCCAGTACTGCTTCGGCCACTCGATCTTGCCGTCGGGAGTGCGGCTGGGCCGCATCGGCTCGTCCAAGCTGCGCATGGTGCGCCGGGTCGGGGCGATGTTCGCCTCCAGCAGGGCGGTGAACAGCGCCTGCCGGAATAGCTGGGGGGTGTAGCCGGTCTGGCGGAAGTACCGAAAGCTCATCAGTCGGGCCACGAACGCGGACAGGGTCAGCCGCCGCCGGTCGGGTTGGGCGGTCGCGGCCTGTAGCAGGCGCGCGCGCAACTCGTCGACGTAGGCGATGAGGTCGGCCCGGTCGGGGGCTGGCTGGTCGAGACGTCCACCGCCGCCCTTGCGGAATCGCTTCTGGAATCCGGCGTGGGCAATGGAGCCGAACTGGGGCACGGCTGCCTCGGCGTACCCGCGGCGTGCCTGCTGCGGCGAGGTGGCGTGGACCTCGACCGGTCTGCGGCTGCCAGGCACCGGGGCGACCCGAACCGGGTCGATGAGGTAGCTGATCAGACCGAGCAGGTCGTGCACGGGACTGTCCGGTCGGCCGGCGGTCTTGTTGCGGGCGTTGAAGACCCGTAGGTTGCGGTTCTCCAGGGCGGTGCGCATCTCCAACCCGGGCGAGGTGTTGTTGCGGGAGCTCTTCTCGGAGGTGGAGAACATCAGGACCGCGGCGTCGGGCGTGAGGCCGGTGTGGGCAGCGCGTTGCTGGGCGGCTAGTTCACCGGCTACCACGTCGCACAGCGCCGGCCAGGGACCGACGAGCAGCCGGACGGGTTCGCCGACGTCCGCGTCCGGCGACGGGTTAATGGCCTTGGCCATGCTGACCGTGTTGAGGACGCTGCCGGTGCGGTATGCCTCGCTGAACGCCACGATGGTGGCGGTGCTGCGGTGGTTGTGCTCCAGCCTCTCCAGCCGGAAGCCCAGTCCCCGCTTGGCGCACTCGGCCTCGAGTCCTTGGAAACAGGCGATGTCGGAGCCACGGAACCGGTACACGCTCTGGTCGTCGTCGCCCACCACGGTCAACCGGGTTTCGCCGTTCGTGAGCCAGCCGACGTGGATCGCGAACTGGATCGGGTTGGTGTCCTGGAACTCATCGACGAAGACATGGCGCAGCTCCGGCGCGACCGTGTGCTGCCGTTCCAGGAACCGCTGCTGGATGGTGGCGAAGTCCATCACGGCGTTGTCGTCGAGGTAGGTGACCCATCGCTCGTACGCCTTGGTCATCGCGTCGGTGACGCCGAGCATGGCCGCCGACGCGTACTCGATGCCGTTGCGTTCGCGAGTGTCCCCGCACCGCGGGATCCACGTCTCCGTGTGCTGCGCGAGGACCGCCCGGAGCAGTTCGACCCGTTCCATGTCGTTGGCCGGCCAGTTGCCGGCCTCCCACGGCGGGCGGAACAGGGCCGAGATCTCGGCGGTGTCGCAGATGCGGTTGCCGACGTCCGGCGGCTGGTTGGCGGGCTTGTAGCCGATCTTCCACCGGTACTCGCGGGCGAGCCGGACGACCGTCTCGTGCTCGTCGATGAGGCGGGTGCCGTTCTCCATGTAGGCGTTGTCGAACTCTCGCATCAGGGTGTCGCACAGACTGTGCAGGGTGCCCAGGCGCACGTCGTGTACGTGCGGGTCGTCGACGGCGATCCCGCGGCGGCGAGCCTCCTCGAGCAGGAGATCACAGCGCTCGACCAGCCGGACCTCCAACTCGGTGGCGGCCTTACGGGTGAACGTCGTGACCAGGAGCATCTCGGCGGGGCTGCCGACGACGAGCAGCTCATAGAGGATGCGCCAGACCAGCATCTCAGTCTTGCCCGAGCCGGGACCGGCCAGAATCTGCAGGACGTGGTCGTCGGGTTCGATGGTGACGATGCGGCGCTGCGGCCCGTCCGGGGTCAGCGGCAGGCGACCCACTTTCTCGTGAGTCAGCACGGCGTCGACGAGGTCGAAGAACTCGGCCGGCGTGAGGATGACCCGTCTGGACATGACCATGCTGTTGGTACCTCTTCCGCAATACGCTGCACGGCTTCGGCGAGCGCGGCAGGGCGGTGAAACGTTGAGAGCGACTCTATGCGGCCCCTCTGACAAGAAGGCGAGACTTGGCCTTCAGTCGAGGTGGAAGACGCGTGGGCACCGGCCGGTGTCGGCCGGTGCCCTTCCTCCAGTTACGGCTTCGCGTCGACGTCTGAGCAGAGTTCTTTCCAACTGTCGCTGAGGATCTTGTTCAGCACGCTGCTTATCGTGGCGGCGGTGTTCTCGGCCTTGCCCTCGACGACCTCGCGCTTGCCTTCGGGGGCGGTCGGGTCCTTGATCAATCGCGTCTTCTTGTTGCCCTGGGTATCCACCTTGTGCCCGGTGATGTCGACCCAGTGTTTGCGATAGCGATGCCAGTCGATCTCTCGCAGCCGGTTCTTCAGTTCGGCGACGGGCAGCCGTGGCGTCTCGGGGTCGGCAGCGGCGACCTTCTGCCGGAACGCCGCCTCAGCTTCGGCCACGGTGGCGTGCTCCTCGCCTTTGTTGCTCGCGATGGCGGCCGCGAGCGGGCCAAGTTTGTCCTTGGAGCAGTCGTGGAACGCGAGCGCCAGCGCCTTGAGCACGAACGGCCAGCCGTGCGCGTAGATGCGGCGGAAGGGCTCGGTGTCCTTCGGTGTGACCTGCTGCCAATCGGGCCCGAAGACGTCCTCGAGCATCAACACGAATTCGCGGCAGTACGGCAAGAACTCATCCACGTGGTAGTGCTTGATGTGCTCGGGCTTGCGGGTACCACGGGAGATCACGTTGAGGAGCATCTGCTCCATCGTGGACAGGTCGACGATTGCGCCGGTTGCCGTCTCGGTGGCGCCAGCGGTGCGCCCGTCCGCGAGGCGTTTTTCGAAGATCGTCCCCTCCAGCGAGCGGGTGCGCAGTTTGGCGAGCGCCGAAGATTGGTCTAGTAGTACCACGAGATTCTTGTTCTTCTTCGAGCCGCGGCCGTTGCGGTCGGCGAAGCTCTGGCCAGCCTGTCCCGTATCGACGTTGAGTTCGATCTCCAACGTCACGCAGAAGGTATCCCGTGCGCCCTCCTTGATCGCGCGGCCGGTGCGGGAGGCCTGGAACAAGGCTGCCGTCTGAGTCTGGCCGTCGGACTGCATCACCGGCTTCTTCGGCAGGTACAGATACCCGTAGAGAGCCTTGTCGTTGTTCTCGTCGAACGCGACGAAGATGGTGTCCGCGAACTCGGTGCTCGATTGCCATCCACTGACCGTAGGCAGGTAGGCCTGACGGTCGTCCTGCATCGCCTCGAGGATGTACTGCTTGAAGTTGGCCAGGTTCTCCTTCTTGGCCCCCTTGAAGTCCTGCTGGGTCTGCTCGTGCGCCTCGTGCATACCCATGGCCTCGAAGTCCTCCATCGGCGGGTCCGACGGGTCGTAGCGGACGATCTCCGTGAACTGGCTCAGCGTGGGGTGCGTCATCGCGGTGATCCGGTAGCGGTGTCGGTCGCCCTTGAGAGCCAGTACGGCGCCGCGGATCTCATGCCGCTTGTCCAGTTCGGTCTGGAACTCGTATCGCGACGCGGCGAAGTTCTGAGCTGCATCTTGGTCTGTCTGGCATCTAACGATCCGCAAGCCTCCGAATGCGGGATCCTGCGGGACGGTCTCGGTCCGGATGTACTCGGAGCGAGGAATCAACGGATTGTTCATAAGAACTACTCCTCTTGCGCGGCAGGCGATAGGGGAAAGTGCGGGATGCTCGGAATGATTACTGGACTCGCGCTCGCGGGTACCTGGCCTGCGAGGCGGAGCGGTTCGGGAAGGACGACCAACTCGATGCCGAGGTTGAGCACCTCGATGGCAGTCGCAAGTTCGGGGGCGAACTCGAAAGCCGCCAGCACCCCGAGCACCGGCCGGGAGAACTCGGTCTCCTTCCGGGCCAGCGCCACGTAGGTGAGGATCTGGCCGAGCCCGTCAAAGCTTGCCTTGATCTTGAACTCCCAGATCCGGACACGGTTGAGCGTGTCGACCGTACGCAAGTCGCCCCGCAGAAGGCTCGGGTAGTAAACATGCTCCGTCCGCCAGACCCGCTCGCACGGCCGGAACTCGGCGAGCCGAGCCGCATAGGCGTCGCGGATGCTCCGCTCGGCCGCGAACTCGTCACGAGGCGCAGTCAACTCTGTCAACTCCCTCTCTAAATCTTCAAGAGAAGCGAGCATCTCACAGAGAGAGTGACTTGTCACGCGAAGAGGGCGCCCAGAAGGGGCACTTGCCCGTGCCAGCCCAAGCGGGCGGTGGAGCCAACCTCAGCGCCAGCCGCGGTCGGCGCTGCCCCACGTCTTGTGGCGGATTGGCGATGTCTTCTGCAGGCGAAGCCTGGAGTGGTTCGGTGCGTCCGGACGTCAACGGCGGTCATCGCGGGTGAATGCGGGTCAAGCCGGTCGAGTACGGGAGTACACCACTAAACCGTGTGATACGTACTCAACCGTACGAACCTCGGCCAAAGACTTCCTTGCTAGGCGCCGCGGTGATGGCAAGCACTCGTTCGTCAGATTCGCAGCTGAAGCGCCGGCCACGGCTGCGGTGGACGACTAGTTTGGCGGAAGGATCGGGCACTCAGGTCCGCACGCCGACCGTCAGTTCGCCGTCCGGGCTCGACGTGCCCTACGGGCCCGGCCTCCGTTGAAGACTCTGCTGGCACGGTAGCGGCCCACGAGGAAGTCGGTGAGGCGCTGGACGTCGCGAGGGGTGTTCTGAATGTCGTTCCATACGCGCACCACGCCGTCCTCGAACTCCCATGTGCCCTCGGTCCAGTGGCAGTGGTCTTGGATAGCCTTGAGGTCGGTCGCGAACAGGTCCGTGTCCGCGACATCCACCTCGGGGTGGGCGTCGGCAATCGCGTCCATGACGAAACCCATGCTGACGATGCCGGCGCCGTGCATGAGCCGGGACCTGCGGGGTGGCTTGTTCCATGCGTCTGGGAAGACCGCCTCGACGGCAGCCCAGAAGTTGTGGAGCAGGGTTGTCATTCCGGCAGTGTCTGGCAGGCCCTCGTCGCTGTCGCGGTACCGGTACAGAACTCCATCGGACAGGCTGTTCTCGAGCATGCGCAGCACCGAGTTGTCCTTGATGACACCGCTCGGGTTGGTGGGTGTCTGGATCATGCGGTGTAGCGGCGAGCGATCGTCGAAGTTCAGCTGCTCGAGCAGGGATGCCGGCAGCCGACGCACCATGAGCGGAGTCGGCAGGGTGCCGACTGCGCCGGGGAGGAGCTCGTGGATGAGTCCCTTCGGCAACGGCTTCGTGGAGTTGACCAGGATGAACTGGGAACGCTGGTCGGCGTGCTCGCTGGTGATGAACGCCGACACGCAGATTGGGAAGGCGGTGACCCGGGCGTCGCGGATGGCTGCACACCGCTGTTGCCCGTCGACGATGAAGCCGGGTTTGTTCTCGTCGTCGGTGGAGCTGACGGGGACAACGAGAGTACCCGCTTGCACGTATCCGGGCACGAGCGTCTGCGCGTTGCCGGGTACGAAATGCACCCTGTCGTCGAACGCGATGACCACGGCGTTGGGGAGCAGCGGGCTGTCCGACTCGATGTACCTGCGGATGGCGGCCACGTGCGCCACCACCTCTGGTCTCTGGTAACCCTGCAAGTGAGTGTTGTCGTCGCGGCGAACGCGAGCAACAGCGGCGATGCGTGGTATCTGCTTGCCATCGATGGCGAATGTGTACAGACGCCGGTCCATGCCCTGCTGTATTTCGAGCGCCGGCAGGAGCAGCACGTCGCCGTTGCGGCCATCCCCCGAGGTCTTGCTTGCCCGCCGTGCCATCAGCGTTCCTTTCCAAGCTGCTCACGCATTCGCTGCCCGAACACAAAGAGGTTGTGGAATCCGCGGCGTTTGTTGCGCTCCGTTCCGCGGAAGATGATGATCTCGACGCTGAGCGCCGCGCACAGGTAACAACCGCACTTGCGCCATGGCCTGTCCTCGAGGACCTGTCGGTACTGTTCGGTGCGGTCCGACCTACCGTCCCAGACCTCGTCGTAGGCGATGACGGCGTCCAGGACCTTCGCGAGGCCGATCTCACCCTGGTCGTATTGCCGGAGACTGTCGAGGGCCGCGCGCTCCAGTCGAAGGGCGGTGGCCTGACCTACCTGGCCCGCCAGGATGCGGGCCTTGAGCTTGGTGTTCGCTCCTACCTGCGGCACCCGCACGGCCAGGTAGGAACGATCCGGGGTGTGGTAGTTGTCCTTGTCGTCCTTGAACGCCTGCAGGAACGGCGACGTGCTATCGAAGCTGGTGACACCGTGCGTGGCGAACCTCGGGATGTCGTACGGGCGGCTGATGCCCAGCAGATGAAGCTGGGTGTCGCGACGTCGCACCTCATCGACGGCAGCCAGGCAGGCGAGGATCTCGGCGGTATCCAGCGGGACCATCCCGCCAAGAGCGATCCGTCGATAACCCATGCGCTGCAGCGCCTGTACGGCGTCGGCGTACGACGCGGGGCTCCACCCCTGTGCCACACCTATGGGCACGAATGTTGTCTTGCGGGCGCGGCTCCGCCGCAGGAACTCCTCGGCGAGGGCGAGTGTGATCTCTTGACGCCGTACCCACTCGCGAGCATCCGGGTGCGTTCGATCGACGGTTGGCTCGAACTGGAAGATCACATGGTCGACGGAGATGCCGTAGTCGAACCCGCAGCCGTCGTAGAAGTCGATCACCTCGTCGACGGTGTAGGGCGGGACCTCCTCCCGGACATAGGAGAAAGCCCCACAGTCGCCCATGATCTCCAGTCGTGTGCGGCCGGCGCTCAGGCGGAAGAACGACTTGGCTCCCACGCGGTAAAGCCGATGCCGTTGGGCACCGGTGTACTTGCCAGCCCCGCCGCCCGCTCGCCCATCCACGATTGCCTTAGACACGAGGAGACCGTCGAACGGCGGTGGCGTGAAGATTTCGTGGGCGTACAGGTCGTCGCGCTGGCGTACGCGGAACGGGTCGCGTTCCTCGGTGACGAAGTCGAAGCCCGGGTCGACCTGGTCCTGGCTGTCGGGGAAGAAGAACCTCATCGCGACTCCGCGCGGGCACGCAGGTAGACGCGGATGAGGTAGCTGGACAGCTCTTGCAGGTGCCGTGGCAGGTTCTCGACATCGTTCCAGCGCCAGCCGAGGTCCTCCCAGACGCCCGCGGTCCAGCGGCAGTGCGGGGCGACCAGTGCAAGGTGCTTGCGGATGTCGGCGGGCGCATCAGGGCTACGGGCGTCGACGGTGCCCAGGACACGGTCCATCAACCGGCCCACTGCGCGGATGCCGGTGCCGTGCATGAGCCTGCTCCTGTTCGCAGGTTTGCCCCAGGCGTCGGGGAAGGTGTCCTTGACCGCATCCCAATACGTGAACAGGGCATGCAGGATCCCGTCGAAGTCGGTCTCGCCGCTGCTCATGTTGCGGTACGGGAACAGGCAGCCGGCCGGGGAGGTCATGCTCTCCTGGATCATGTCGACGACACCGGTGTCCGTGATCACGGCTTGCGGCGCGGGGTCCTTGGCTCCGGAGGCCCGCTTGATCATTCCGAGGAACGGGGAGTTCTTGTCGGCGTTGAGCACGTCGCACAAGGCCGATGGGGCCTTGCGCATCGCGAGGTGTGGCGGCAGCGGGCTGTCAACCTCCGGGAGCAGTTCGGTGACCAGACCGCGGGGTAGCGGGCGGGTGTTGTTGACGCGGAGGAACTGGTCACGTTGCAGGTTGACCGAGTCGGCGACGAAGGCGGTGACCGGGACGGGGAAGTCCTTGCGACGCATGCGCGACAACGCCAGTGCGCGTTGTTGTCCGTCGACGATCCAGGCCGGCTTGGGGTGACTGGGGCCGGACATGGGGATGTCGAGGGTTCCGATGGTGGCCAGGCCGTCGCCGGGGTTGGGGCCGCGGCTGGAACGGAACTTGGCTCGCGACGACAGGGCCATGATGATCGGGTTGGGGAAGAGGGCGGCGTCACCGCTGTTGAGGTAGTTGACGATGTCCTGGATGTGTCGGCGGACCTCGGGCCGTTGGTAGCCGATGAGTTTGCCGGCCTCGTCGCGGCTGACTCGGGAGACATCGGCCCATTGCAGGACCTCGCAGGCGGTGAGGGTGAACACGTACAGCGGGTAGCTGTCGCTCTGCTCGATGCGCAGCGCCCGCCGGGACAGCCGATTGGCCGGGGCCGCCTTCACGGCTTACCCCCTTCGCGGTCGACGACGGCGGCGTACAGCGTCGCGAATCGCCGTTGTTCGCAGGACCGCCCGGATGCGCGCAGTTCGCGCAGAAGGCTGGTGGCGCTGTGGGGGTCATCGGCGAGGCGGCTTTCGATGTAGGTGCGAACCTCGTTGTCGTCGAGCCGCTCGCCGGGACTGCGATCGAACGATTCGAGCCCGAGCCTTGACGCGGACTGCGCCAGGGTGTCCGCGTGGGATCGAAGGGCGTCGCGGTTGGTGGTGTCGGCGGTGCGCAGCAGGTGTTCGGCCACGCGGACGTTGAGTGCCTGCAGGCTGCCCCCGACGGCCAGGCGCACGGTTGCGGTGACGGGGACGAGTAGGTCGGCCAGTTCGGGCGCGGCGTTGGGTGGGCCGAGCACGGATAGTTGCCTGTTGGCGTGCAGTTGGCCGGCGGCGGTGAGCAGGTCGTTGGCGCACGCGCGCTGGTATGCCTCGGATAGCACGGCGAGGATGGTGGCGGTGGGGTCGCGGTGTGCCAACTCGGTGAAGGAACGGGGCTGGTGGGGGTCCGGGCCGGGCCATGCGCCGAGCCGCTGCCACCAGTCTTGGACGTCGGCACGGCTGGCTGCGACCGAGTCGGCCTCGCCGGCGGAGAAGGTGGCCGCGTACGGCCGGATGAGAGCGTGGGCGGGGATCAGTCCGTAGCCGGCCGAGCAGATCCACAGGGTGGCGGAGCGGGTGGCGATGACGCTCGGCAGCCGCCTTGCTACCTGCCAGTGCTCGCCGGCGTACATGTCGAGGGCGGGCCGTTGCTCGGAGGCGTCCGTGGTCAGTCGGCGGGTCCAGGCGGCGAAGCGCTGTGCCGGGCGTTGCTCCCGCAGATCGCTCAGTCGTAGTCGTTGGGGTGTGCGTGTCCGCTTGCGGTTGCTGCACGTCACCACGACGTGCAGTTGGCCTGGCAGGTGAGGTCGCCGGCTAGGCATCGGCAGCTCCGGCTGTGTCTCCGGCCGTGGCTGCGTGGCCGGCGGCAGCGGTCCAGCCGATCTGCGCGTAGGCGCGGTGGTTGTGGATGCTCTCGTCGTTGACCGCCCGCACCCGGAACCTGGCCAGCCGCGGGTCATCTTGCAGCGTTCGCGCGACGTCGCGGGCCATGTCCTCGACGAAGACCGGGTGGTCGTAGCCGGCCATGGTCACGTGGCGTTCGTCCGGTCGCTTGAGCAGGGCGTAGACCGGTGACGAGGCCGCCGCCTCCGCGGCGGCGATCAGGTCGTCGAACCACAGCGCCGTACCGACGGTGGCGAGGTGGGCGTCGATGGTGATCTGGCCGCGTTGGTTGTGGGCGCCCCGGTCGCTGATCGCCTTGCTGCAGGGGCACACGCTGGTGACCGGCACCTCGACGTGCAGCAGCAGTTCGCTGTGGTCGTTGGTTGCGGTGGCCGTCAGCGCGCAATGGTAGTCGGTGAAGGACCGGCTTCCGGTCACCGGCGCGCGTCTTTCCAGGAAGTACGGGAACGCCAGATGGATACGAGCGTGGGTGCTGCCGAGGCGCTGGCGCAGTTCGTCGGCCAGGAGCAGGGCGGTGTCGGCGGCGAGTTGGTCCCGTCGGGCGTGCAGGACCTCGACCAATCGGCTCAGGTGCGCGCCTTTGACGTGCGGTGGCAGGCCGACCGCCATCGTCACGGTTGCCACGGTCTCCCGTTTGCCGCCCTGCCCGTCGGCAACCAGCAGCGGGTAACGCAGCCCCTCGATGCCGACCTCCTGCAGGGCGACACCACGGGTGTCGAGCGTGGCCTGGACGTCGGGCAGCATCAGGACCCTCCTCTGTAGACGCAGCCAGAGGTGCACGTCTCACGGACCACCACCGCCGACAGCGGCAGCGCGCCGGTGAGGCGGTCCCAGATCCAGCGCGCCACGTTCTCACTGGTGGGGTTGTCCAAGCCCGGGACCTCGTTGAGGTAGTAGTGGTCGAGCTGGTCATGGATCGGCTGGAAGGCGGCCTTGACGTCGGCGAAGTCCATGACCCAGCCGGTGGCAGGGTCGACCTCGCCATGAACATGGACCTCCACCCGATAGGAGTGGCCGTGCAACCGGGAGCACTTGTGGTCACCCGGCACGTGGGGCAGGCGGTGGGCGGCCTCGAAGGTGAACTCCCGGAAGATCTCCATCACGGGATCCCCAGGTACTTGTGGGTCTGCAGGCTCAGCCGCCACTGCGGATGGGTCAGGCAGTAGCGCACGGCGTCGTCGGTGTTCCCGGCCCGATCCGGGCCGTCCATCGGCTGCAGCAGGAAATGCCCGAAGTCCAGGTGTTCGAACATCTCGGGGTTCGCGCCGGGCTGCGGGTAGACCAACTTCAGTTCGTCGCCGGCGGTCAACACCAGCTCCGCGCCGGCCTTCGGGCTCACGCAGATCCAGTCGATGCCGTCCAGCGCCGGACGGGTGCCGTTGGTCTCGATGGCCACCTCGAACCCCTCGCCGTGCAGGGCTGCGACCGCGTCGGCGTCCAACTGCAGCAGCGGCTCACCGCCGGTGCACACCACATAGGGCCGGCTGCGCGGATGCGGCAGTCCTTGCCACGTCTTGGCCACCGCCGTCGCGAGATCGGCCGGAGAACGGAAACGGCCCCCACCGGGGCCGTCCGTGCCGACAAAATCGGTGTCGCAGAACTGGCATACGGCTCGGTGCCGGTCGGATTCTCGACCGGTCCACAGGTTGCAGCCGGTGAACCGGCAGAACACAGCCGGCCGGCCGGCATGAGTGCCCTCGCCCTGCAACGTGTAGAAGATCTCCTTCACCCGGTACATTCGCCTATCCCGCCGGCGCGAGCGCGGGATCGGTGAGGCCAAGTTCGGTGAACCCTCGCGCCCGGAGCAGGCACGAGGCACAGCTGCCGCAGGCCCGTCCGTCGACCGGGTCGTAGCAGCTGTGCGTCAACGCGTAGTCCACGCCGAGGTCGCGGCCCAAGCGGATCGTCTCTGCCTTGGTCAGCTGGATCAGCGGGGTGTGGATCTTCAGGTGTCGGCGGCCCTCCACGCCGGCCTTGGTCGCCAGGTTCGCCATCTGCTCGTACGCGGCGATGTACTCGGGTCGGCAGTCCGGATACCCGCTGTAGTCCAACGCGTTCACGCCGATGAACACGTCCGACGCGCCCAGAGTCTCTGCCCAGGCCAGCGCGAAGGACAGGAAAACTGTGTTCCGGGCGGGAACGTACGTCACCGGGATGTCGGCGGTGAGGTCATCGACGCTGTCGTGGTGGGGCACCGCGATCGAGTTGTCGGTGAGCGCCGAACCCCCGAAGACGGTCAGGTCGATGTCGGCGATCACATGCCTGGCGGCGCCCAGGGCTTCCGCCACCCGGCGGGCGGCGTCCAACTCCACCGTGTGGCGCTGCCCGTACCGGAAACTCAACGCGTACGCCTCGAACCCTTCGCGGACCGCGATCGCCAACACTGTCGTGGAGTCCAGACCTCCACTTAGCAGCACAACCGCCCTACGCTGCGTCGCCATATCCCGCACCACCCTCGTCCAGTAACTGCGCACCTCTGCTGAATCACAGTCGTGTAGTTTCGCGTCGCGGCCACGCTACCCAATGATCGGCTGATGTTCGAGTCGACGTGCCGGAGTTTGCCGGACCCGTACGACAAGATCGTGAGACCTGGACGCGCAAACGGCTTCCGACCAGCTCGAACTGCCTCAACGCCCCGGTTGCCGGCACCCGAAGCTGTACCAGAGCCGTCACGGAACAGCGTCGGCGACTCACCGTACGTCGAGCGGGCTGGCCGACAGGATCAGCAGCGGGTCGCGGCCTCGCCACTGCTCCGTCAGGTCAAGCGCCATCTCTAGACGCTTGGTCGAAGCGCAAGCTGGGGACTCAACACGCCGAGGCCCTCACCTTCACGTTTT
>Ga0075421_100000540_pt1 | contig 39955 bp, 37 predicted proteins | sample SoiMetdeltSBSDD5_FD_75292 | JGI IMG/M metagenome (GOLD analysis project Ga0075421, IMG submission 75292) | Bulk soil microbial communities from a Populus tree surrounding site in Tennessee, USA - Soil MetaG P. deltoides SBSDD5 | ecosystem: Environmental > Terrestrial > Soil > Tree plantation... | reverse complement strand
GTGATCCAGCCGATGTGTACCCCTACGGTGATCTGTGAGGTGGTCACCTCCTAAGGCCCGGATGTAGCAGTTGCAGGTGGCCCTGGAGGATCCAGGAACCACCGGCCCCGACGGTCCCGCCCTTCACCAGCGGGGCGGCTTTGCAGCGCGAATGCCGCAAGTACCGTCGGGGCTTTTCTTTGCCCGCGAGCGCCTCGGTGCCGGGGCAGAAAATAAAACGGCCCGCCGGATGCCCGGCGGGCCGTCGTCGTCTCGTGTGGAGTCGCTAGGCCTTGCGGACGTTCGAAGCCTGGAGCCCCTTGGGGCCCTTGGTCACTTCGAACTCGACCTTGTCCCCCTCGGCCAGGCTCTTGAAGCCCTGGGCCTGGATGGCGCTGTAGTGGACGAAGACATCCTCACCGCCCTCGACCTGAATGAAGCCATAGCCCTTCGCGTCGTTGAACCACTTGACCGTACCTTGTGCCATACCTCGGTTCCCTCTCTCCTTGAGCGGCTTGCGGCCACCCGCGTGATCCCCGAGCCACCATGGCCGGGGTTCCCCCAAGATCGGGGGAAAACAAAAAAAGCGCCTGGGAGGACCGAAGTCCTCACGGCGCTTCTGCTGACTACTCTCGGTTCGCTCTCACGTACGAGTCAAGTGCGACTGCGGCTCCAAGATCGACGGTAACTTATCAATCCGGCGGGCCGCCTGTCAAGTCTCTATACACCCCCATAAAGGACAACGGCCGGACCCCCGATTACTCGGGGATCCGGCCGTTCTCGGGCTTCGGGGGCTCGAGACGGCCCCCTATCGGGAGGTCCTTACGACGCGCGTCGGACGTTCGAAGCCTGGAGCCCCTTGGGGCCGCGGGTGACCTCGAACTCGACCCGATCTCCCTCGGCCAGACTCTTGAAACCCTGAGCCTGGATGGCGCTGAAGTGCACGAACACGTCCTCGCCACCCTCCTGGGAAATGAAGCCGTACCCCTTCGCGTCGTTGAACCACTTGACCGTACCCTGAGCCATCTCTACTACCTCTTTCTTCTGAGGCTTGCGCCTCGGTGATACCCCGTCACCATGACGGGGGGCCCTCCTGAAATGGAGGGCAAACAAAAAACGCCGGGGGACTTGAGGTCCTCGCGGCGTCTAGATTCGAGATCTACGACCGATACCGGGTGAACCCACAACCTGCATTCACCCTACTCCGGGGCCTCCCATCGGTCAAGCCTATTCTTCTATGGGGATCGTCACTGGGGTGGAGCCGTTCCTGGTCCCGAGCCAGCCCGGGATGGCCATGGAGAAGCGCCCGGCGGTGCCGCCCGCCACCACCACGTGGATCTCCGACGGCGAGGCGAACTTGGGGATGAGGTCCTCCGGATCGGGCTTGGTCCCCTTGCCGAAGCGCAGATTCGTTCCCTCGCCGCTGTCGGGATGGGGTTGCAGCGTGCGGTAGGGCACGCGGACGGTTTCGTGGAGATGGCGCTTGAGGTCGTCCTTCGACCAGCCGTCGTCACCGAAGGTGCGGGCGTGCTCCGGACCCACCACGAGCATGGTGTGGGAGTAGAGGGGAAAGTGCTTCGCGTTCCACAGTCCCGCCATGGACCAGCCCAGGGAGCCGGCCAGTTCCCGCCCCGTGCGGCTGGCGTGGTCGGAGATCCCGTGCGGGGCCTCGCCCGCGAAGAGCGTGACCGCGCTCTGGTCGGCGGCCAGGCCCCGCTCGACGTGAAGCGGGGCCCAGGGGCTCGACTCCTCGAACTCCCCGATGCAGTAGGTGTAGCGCCCGGGATGACCGAACGTGGACATCGAGGTCTCCCCCGGGCGGGCGCCCCCCACGTTGATCATGAGCAGGCGCAGCGCGCGCCCGATCGTGGCGTTCGCGCGGTACCCCGGGCCGAACACCCCGAACGAGCTGTTGATGCCGATGCGGGCGCGGATGGGCCCGTTCACCACGATGAGCGGAGCGGAGAAGTGCGTCGAGGTCGACATGCCGTGCAGCGCGAACGCGGGGTCGCACGCCGCCTCGACGGCGGCGAGCAGCACCGGCAGATACTCGGGCCGGCACCCCGCCATCACCGCGTTGATGGCGATCTTCTCCACCGTGGCTCGCCCGTAGTTCGGCGGGACTTCCCCGATCAGCGTCGCCGCGTCTCGGCCGGTGCCGGCCAGCATGCGCGTCACGCGCTCGCGCGAGGGCGGCACCACCGGCAGCCCGTCGGTTACGCCCTTCTCGAACCAGAGCTCCGGGTCGTCCTGCATCGCGCGCAATGGTGGCACACCCGCGGACGGCATGCCACACTGTAGCGGCATGAATCCCTGGCATGACGTCGCGCTCGGCGACGACATCGAGCGGCACTTCTGCTGCGTCATCGAGATTCCCAAGGGCTCGAAGATCAAGTACGAGCTCGACAAGGCCACTGGCCTCCTCTGGCTCGACCGCGTGCTCCACTCCGCGGTGCACTACCCCGCGAACTACGGCTTCCTGCCCCGGACGTACTGCGACGACGGCGATCCCCTCGATGTGCTCGTGCTCGGCCAAGAGCCGGTGGTGCCGCTCTGCGTGCTGCGCGCCAAGGCCATCGGGGTGATCACGATGCGAGACGACAAGGGCCAGGACGACAAGATCATCGCCGTCCACGTGGACGATCCCGAGTACGCGCCCTACCGGGACGTGTCCGAGCTGCCGCCGCACCGCCTCAAGGAGATGCGGCGCTTCTTCCTCGACTACAAGGTGCTCGAGGACAAGTCCGTCGACATCGACCAGATCCGCGGGCCCGCCGACGCCCAGCAGGTCATCCGCGACGCGATGCAGCTCTACCAGGGAAAGATCCTGCCCAGCCTCCCCCCCCGCTGAGCCGCCCGGCCGGCCGGCGGGGTGTTGCCTACCGCGGGCCCTGCGGGCCCTGCCTCGGATGTGGCCACTTAAGGGGTCGAAAGAACGCTGATTTTATGTCGTTGGCGGCGGCGAGAGGGCTGTCAGCCCCCTGACATGTCAGGCGACACCGTTGGGTCAATGACGTCCATCTTCCTGAAAAATCTACGTTTCTATTGTCGAGAACTGCGCCAGGTGCTAGATTTGAAGAGAGTAGAACTGTAGCGAACCCCTTACACAGTGGATAGGAGCGGCGATGCTGTTCAGCGTGCTAGCCGGGCTGTTCTCCAACGATCTCGCCATTGACCTGGGCACCGCCAACACCCTCGTGTACGTCCGCGGCGAAGGCATCGTGATGAACGAACCGTCCATCGTCGCCATCCATCAGGCCGACCACTCGGTGCTCGCGGTGGGTCACGAGGCCAAGGCCATGCTCGGCCGCACGCCGGGCAACATCACCGCCATCCGCCCGCTCAAGGACGGCGTCATCGCCGACTTCGACGTGACGGAGAAGATGCTGCACCACTTCATCAGCAAGGTGCACCGGCGGCAGACCCTGGTGCGGCCCCGCATCGTGATCGGGGTGCCCTCGGGCATCACCCAGGTCGAGAAGCGCGCCGTGCGCGACTCCGCCATGCAGGCGGGCGCGCGCGAGGTGTACCTGATCGAGGAGCCGATGGCGGCGGCGATCGGAGCGGGGCTGCCCATTCAAGAGCCGGGCGGGAACATGATCGTGGACATGGGCGGCGGCACCACCGAGGTCGCGGTGATCTCGCTCTCCGGCATCGTGTACTCCAAGTCGGTTCGCATCGCGGGCGACGAGATGGACGAGTCGATCGTCCAGTACATCAAGAAGCACTACAACCTCCTCATCGGCGAGCGGCGCGCGGAAGAGATCAAGATCAAGCTCGGCTCGGCCTATCCGATGGGCGGGGAGCGGCTGTCCATGGAGGTCAAGGGGCGCGACCTCATCGACGGGATTCCGAAGACCATTGTCGTCACCGACGAGGAGATCCGGGAAGCCCTGCGCGAGCCCGTGATGGCGATCGTGGACACCGTGCGGACGTGCCTCGAGCGGACGCCCCCCGAGCTCGCCGCGGACATCGTGGACAAGGGCATCGTGCTCACCGGCGGCGGAGCTCTCCTGCGCGGTCTCGACCTCCTGCTGCGTCAGGAGACGGATCTGCCCATCACGGTGGGCGACGATCCGCTGTCGTGCGTCGCGCTGGGCACCGGCAAAGTTCTGGACGAGCTCGATCTCCTGAAGAAGGTGGCGATCCCGGCCTAGGATCCCCTCTCGGAGGCGGATCCGGCCGGTCGCCACCAGGTGACCCTCGGTGAAATTTCGTCGGTATGGTCTCCTCATCGCGGTTCTCCTCGTCTGCCTGGTGCTCCTCACCGTGCAGACCCGCGGCGGGGGCACCGGCCGGGCCGCCGACGTCCTGTCCATCCTCACCACCCCCGCCCAGATCGTCATGACCAAGGTGCATCGGAGCGCGGTGTCCCTCTGGGTCGGCTACCGCGAGTGGCGCACGTCGTGGAGCGAGAACGACCAGCTTCGCGCCGAGAACGAGCGGCTCCGCGTGCACTCGCTTCAGGTGGCCGAGACCCGCGAGGAGAACGATCGCCTGCGCCGCCTGCTGGGTCTCCGCCAGCGCCTGCCCATGACCACGCTGACCGGCGAGGTGATCGCGCGCGAGGGCGGGGGGTGGGTGCGCTCGCTCACGGTGAATCGCGGCGCCGGTGAGGGCATCGCCACCCAGACCCCGGTGATCGTGCCCGACGGCCTCGTCGGCCGCGTGGTGCGGGTGCGGCCGGGCGCGTCGGTGGTGCAGCTGCTCAACGACCCCGCCTCCACCGTCGGCGCCATGGTCCAGCGGACGCGGACTCCCGGCCTCGTGGAAGGCGACCCGGGTGGGTCCGTGCGCTTCAAGTACATGGCGCGGGACGGCGCCGGCATCATCGTCGGCGACATCCTGGTGACCTCCGGTCAGGGCAATGTGTTCCCCAAGGGGCTGCCCGTCGGCCGCGTGATCGCCATCGAGGACCGCGGGTCCGCGCTCTTCCACTTCGCGGTGCTCGCCCCGGTGGTGGATTTTGCGCGCGTCGAGGAAGTGCTCCTCCTCACCGGCCAGACCACGCAGGATCTGGCCGGGCACTTCGCGCGGGAGAGCTAGCATGCGCTGGCTTCTGCTCATGACCCTCGGGGGCAGCGTGGCGCAGACGAGCGTGGTCCAGTCCCTGTCCGTGGGCGGCGCGACACCGGACCTGCCGTTCATCATGACCGTGTTCTGGGCGCTACGCCGCGGCCCGGAGGCCGGCTGCGTGGCCGGCTTCTTCGCGGGCCTCCTCCAGGACGTGGCCGCGGGCGGACTGGTGGGCGTGCAGGCCCTGACCAAGGCCCTCGCCGGCTTCGTCCTCGGCCTGGCGGGGGGACGCCTCTGGGTGGCGAATCCCTTGGTCCAGGTCCCCGGCCTGGTCGCCCTCACGATCGCGGAAGGGGTGCTGCGCTTCGGGCTGCTGCAGCTCTTCCACTTCCCGGCGGGGCTCGGCGCGCTGATGATGGACGTGATCCTGCCGCAGGCGCTCTACAACGGCGTGCTCGGCGCCGCCTGCATCGTCGCCATGTTCACCGTGGAGACCGCGCGCGCGTACGTCGCGTTCCGGTCGCCGCGCGCGCGGTGACGGGGAGCTGACGACGTGGACCCGATGACGGCGGGGGGCGGCGGACGGCGCGACGGGTGGAGCCGGCGCGTCCTCGCCCTCACCGTGCTGGTGGCGGCGGGCTTCGTGGTCCTCCTCGGCCAGCTCTGGTATCTCCAGGTCCTTGAAGGGGCGCGCTTCCGCGACATGTCGGAGAAGAACCGCATCCGCGTGCGCCCGGTGGCGGCGCCGCGCGGCATTCTCTTCGACCGCAATGGGCTGGCCCTCGTGGACAATCGGCCCGCCTTCACGCTGTCGCTGATCCCGCGCGAGATGGAGGACCGGAACACGGTGCTCGCGCGGCTGGCCGTCATGCTCAAGATTCCCCTCGGCGAGCTGCAGGAATCCCTCGCGCGCGTTCCAGCCGACTCGCTCCGGCCCGTGCGGATCCGGCGCGACCTCTCGCTGGAGGACGTGGCCAAGGTGGAGGAGTCCAAGCTCGATCTGCCGGGGGTAGTGGTCGAGGTGGAGCCCACCCGCGTCTATCCCACCAGCACGTTCGCGGCGCACCTCCTGGGATACGTACGAGAGGTCAGCGACGAGCAGATGAAGGGCGGACGGTATCGCCGCGGCGACATGATCGGCCAGACCGGGCTCGAGCGTCTGCTCGACGAGCATCTGCGGGGGCGCGACGGCGGCGAGCGCATCGAGGTCGACGCACTCGGGCGGCCCGTCCAGCTGATGCAGCGGGAGGAGCCGCGCCCGGGCGCCCAGGTCATCACCACGGTGGACCGGCGCATCCAGGAGACGGCGGAGCGCGAGTTGGCCGGCAAGGCGGGCTCGGTGGTGGTGATGGATCCGAAATCGGGTGACATCCTCGCCCTCGCTTCGGGTCCCGCCTACGGGCTCGACACCTTCGCGGGCAATCTCGATCGCGACGCGTGGACGCGCCTGATCAAAGATCCCGCCCATCCGCTCCTCAACCGAGCGCTCCAGGGCCAGTATCCGCCGGGCTCGGTGTTCAAGATGGTGGTGGTGGCGGCCGGGCTCCAGGAGGGCTCGCTCAGCCCCATGGACCGCACGTACTGCAACGGCACGTACGACTACGGCGGTCGGACCTGGAAGGACTGGAAGGTCGGGGGCCATGGCCACGTCGACCTGCGCGGCGCCGTCATCCACTCGTGCGATATCTTCTTCTATCAGGCCGGGCTCAAGGTGGGCCCGGAGACCATCGCGCGGTACGCAAAGGCGTTCGGCTTCGGCTCCGCCACCGGCATCGACCTGACCGGCGAGAAGGTCGGTCTCGTGCCCTCCCCCGCCGGGCGGCGCGAGCGCGGGCGCGTCTGGCACTCCGGCGAGACGCTCAACGTCGCCATCGGCCAGGGCGCCCTGCTCGTGACCCCGCTGCAGGTGGCGCGGATGACATCGGCCATCGCCAATGGCGGCGTGCTCTGGAAGCCGCGACTCATCCAGAGAGTCGAGCGGCCCGACGGCTCCCTCGCCTACTCGGAGACGAGCAAAATGACGGGCCAGGTGGATCTGGCGCCCGCGATCTGGGCGTTCCTTCGCCACTCGATGTCGGGCGTGGTGAACGACGGCGGTACCGGCGTTGCCGCGCGCATCCCCGGCCTCGAGGTCGCTGGCAAGACGGGAACCGCCCAGACCGTCGCCAACAGCAAGAGCGAGAAGGGCCAGGATCATGCCTGGTTCGCCGCGTTCGCGCCCGCCAAGGATCCGCAGGTCGTCGTGGTGGTGATGGTGGAAGGTGGCGGCCACGGCGGCTCGGTCGCCGCGCCGATCGCGCGCCAGATCTTCCAGGCGATCTTTCTCGAGAAGGTCGCCATGGGCGTGATCGCCTTCGGTTCGTGATCCTTCGGATCGACCGCCGCCTTCTCCAGAACGTCGACTGGCCCCTGATCGTCGCCGCGGTGGCGCTGATCTGCCTGTCTTTCCTCTCCCTCTGGAGCCTGTCCCCCACGGGCGGCATCGCGTGGCGGCAGCTCGTCTGGGTGGGCGTGGGGACGATGGCCCTCCTCGTGGTGATCGCGCTGGACTACCGCAATCTCGTGCGCGCCGCTCCGGGCTTCTACGTGGTGGGCCTCGGCCTGCTCCTCACCGTCTTCATCCTGGGCCGCACCGTGTCGGGCGCGCGGCGCTGGATCCATCTGGGGCCGTTCACCTTTCAGCCGTCCGAGCTGTTCAAGCTGATCTTCGTGCTCACGCTGGCGTGGGCGCTGACGTCGCGCTGGGGACGGCCTCTCTCGCGCGCCACACTCATCTGGACGGGCATCCTGGTCGGGGTGCCGTTCGTGCTGGTCGTGCGTCAGCCCGACCTCGGCACCGCGCTCGTGCTGCTGCCCGTCCTCGCCGCGGTCCTCCTCGGGCTCGGTATGCGACTCAAGATCTTCGCCGGCCTCATCCTGGGCGGCGTCGCCTTGATGCCGGTGGCCTGGCTCGCCCTCAAGGAGTATCAGCGGGAGCGCCTCCTCGTGTACATCGATCCGTTCCGCGATCCCCTCGGAACGGCGTACAATGTCATCCAGGCAAAGATTGCCATCGGTTCCGGGCAGCTCCTGGGCAAGGGAGTCAGCGGCGCGACGCAGAGCCGGCTGGCGTTCCTCCCGGAGCGGCACACGGATTTCATTTTCGCCGTGTTCGCCGAGATGTGGGGGTTCGCAGGATGCTTGGTCTTGATCATGGCGTACGGGCTCCTGGTGTTGCGGGGGTTCGAGATCGCCGCCAACGCCCGTGAGCCACGGGGACGTATCGTCGCCCTGGGCGTGACCGCCCTCTTCGCCACCCAGATCCTGATCAACCTGGGGATGGTGACGGGGCTCCTGCCCGTGGTCGGGATTCCGCTCCCGTTCATGAGCTATGGGGGATCGTCGATGCTCGTCTCCCTCATGGGGCTAGGCCTCCTCCTCTCGGTTCGAATGCGGCAGTTCCAGTAACCCGAGCATACGGGCCGGCCCGTCGGGGCCGGACTCGTCGGGAGCTGCCGTGGCCAAGCGGATCGTCGTGAACGTCGGCGTGACGGAGACCCGTCTCGCCGTGCAGGACGGCAACCAGCTCACCGAGCTGTACATCGAGCGGGCGCGCCGTCGCTCTATCGTCGGCAATATCTACAAGGGCGTCGTCACCAACGTCCTCCCCGGCATGCAGGCGGCGTTCGTGGACATCGGCCTGCACAAGGACGCCTTCCTCTACGGCGGCGACTACACCGCCAACCTCACCGACGAGGGCGACGACGACGAAGCGGCGGCGCCCCCCGGCGAGGACGACCTCCTCGAGACGGATGCCCCCGAGGACGACGGCGCGGAAGCGGAGGCCGACGAGCGCCCCGCCTTCACCCACGCGCCCATCGAGGAGATGCTGCGCAAGGGCCAGGAGATCCTCGTGCAGGTCTCCAAGGAGTCACTCGGCAGCAAGGGCGCCCGTATCACGTCCTTCATCTCCATCCCCGGCCGCTACATCGTCTACATGCCGCAGTCGCGGCACGTGGGGGTCTCGCGGCGCATCCACGACGAGGCGGAGCGCGAGCGCCTCCGTGGCATCGTGAAAGCGGTGCGGCCGGCGACGGGCGGCTTCATCGTGAGAACCGTCGCGGAGGGCAAGGGCGAGGAGGAGATCACGGCCGACATCCAGTTCCTGAGCCGGCTCTGGTCGCAGGTGCAGAGCCGGCACGAGTCGGCCCGGGCTCCCGCCCTCCTGCACGAGGAGATGGACCTCACCTTCCGGGTGGTGCGCGATCTCTTCTCGCCGGAGGTGGAGGAGTTCCTCGTGGATACCGACGAGGGCTACGCCAAGGTTCTCGGGTACGCCAACACGCTGGTGCCCCAGCTCGCCGGCCGGGTGAAGCGCTACGAGGCCAAGCAGCCGATCTTCGAGGCCACCGGCATCGAGAAGGAGATCGACAAGGCCCTGCGGCGCCGTGTCTGGCTCAAGTCCGGCGGGTACATCGTCATCGACCACACCGAGGCCCTGGTGGCCATCGACGTGAACACCGGCAAGTACGTGGGCAAGCGCGACTTCGAGGAGACCGTGCTGAAGATCAACCTGGAGGCCGCCGCGGAGGCGGTGCGCCAGATCCGCCTGCGCGACCTCGGCGGCATCATCATCCTCGACTTCATCGACATGGAGCGCGCCGAGCACCGCGAGCAGGTGTCGCGCGCGCTCAAGAAGGCGCTCGTCGACGACAAGGCGCGCACCAACGTGCTGGAGATCTCCGAGCTCGGCATCGTGGAGATGACGCGCAAGCGCGCGCGGCAGGACCTCCAGTCCATGTTCTTCGCGGCCTGTCCGACCTGCAAGGGGAGCGGGCACGTGAAGTCCGACGCCACCCTCGTCGCCGAGATCTTCCGCAAGATCCAGGCGCAGGCCCCCGACGCCCCCGCGGGCGGGGAGGTGGTGGTCCGCGCGCATCCCGAGCTCGCCCATCGCTTCGAGGCGGACGAGCGCGAAGGGGTGGAACGGCTCCAGAGCCTGATCAACCGCAAGATCGTGGCGCAGGGGGTGCCGACCTACCACCGCGAAGAGTATGATGTGACCTTCAGGTGAGCATCGCGTGACGCGACCATCCCGGATCAGCCGCGCCAAGATCCTCGACCAGCTCCGCCTGGCCGGCCGCAAGGGCGACCGCACCGCGCTGACCCTGGCCACCGACCAGATGAAGACGCTCGCCTACAGCCCGCGCTACTGGGAGAAGTACCTGGAGCTGCTCGCCAACCCGCTCGCGCGCCTCGTCGATCTCCTCCTCATCAAGCAGGGAGACAAGATCGCCCGCCAGAAAGGCTGGGTGAAGCCGCGCCGCGAGCGCCCCGCCGCGCGGGGCAAAGCCAAGCCCGCCCGGCCCGCCCGTCCGCGCCGGCGGACTGGCGGCGAGCAGGGCTCGCTCTTCCCCGACCTCACCTAGCCGCGGCGCCGCCCCCCGCGCGGGGGTTGACCCCTGTGGTAGAGTACCCCCGTAGGGTATAAGGGGGCGGCATGAACGGTCGGATCGGAGTCCTCGTGGGGACGGCGGCGCTGGCCGTCGTCATCGCCTGGTGGGTGCCGCCGGTGCCGCAGGACCCCGCGTATCACCGCTTCGCCGACGCCCGGCCCCTGCTGGGCGTGGCCAACGGCGCCAACGTCCTGTCCAACGCGGCGTTCCTGCTGGCGGGAGGCATCGGCCTCCACCGCGTGCTGTCGCGGGGGCGCGCGGTGTTCGTGGACGGCCGGGAGCGCTGGCCGTGGGCGGTGTTCTTCGCGGGCCTCACCCTCACGGCGCTGGGCTCGGCCTGGTATCACCTCGCCCCCGACAATGCCCGCCTCGTCTGGGACCGGCTGCCCATGACGGTGGGCTTCATGGGCCTCTTCGCCGCCATGATCGCCGAGCGCATCGGGCCGCGCGTCGCCGTGATCCTGCTCGGCCCGCTCCTGGCGGCCGGCGCCGGGAGCGTGTTGTGGTGGCACTGGGGAGAAGTCGTGGGCCGCGGCGACCTGCGTCCGTACGGGCTCGTCCAGTTCTTCCCCATGCTCGCCATTCCGCTGCTCGCATGGCTGTATCCGCCGCGCTACACGCACGGCGGCTACTGGGGGCTCGCGGTGCTGTGCTACGCGCTCGCGAAGGGATTCGAGCTGGCCGACGCCCAGGTGCTGGCGCTGGGCAACCTGACGAGCGGCCATACGCTCAAACACGTGATGGCCGCGCTGGCCGGCGGGATGCTGGGCCGGATGCTCGCGCAACGTCAGATTTTCGCAGGAGGACGATGATGATCGACGAGGACACTCGGGGCAAGGCGCTCGGCCGGCTCCGCCGCATCGAGGGGCAGGTCCAGGGCATTCAGCGCATGGTCGAGGAAGACAAGTACTGCGTCGACATTCTCCTCCAGCTCACCGCGGTGCAGGGCGCGGTGGAGCAGGTGCAGAAGCTCCTCCTCGCGCGCCACATCTCGTCCTGCGTCGCCGACGCCATCCGTTCCGGCAACGGCCGGGAGCGCCAGAAGAAGATGGACGAGCTGCTCGACGTCTTCTCGCGTTTCGGCGGGCGCTGAGGGGCCGGTCATGCCCGCCGAGAAGACCCGGCTCGATCTGCCCGTCAAGGGCATGCACTGCGCTGCCTGCGTGGGGAAGGTGGAGCGCGCGCTCCAGCGCGTCCCCGGCGTCGAGAAGGCGGTGGCCAACCTCGCCACCGAGCGCGCCACCGTCTGGCTCGGCGGGGAGAACCCCGACCTGCCGGCGCTGCGCGAGGCGGTGGCCGCCGCCGGCTACCGCGTGCCCGACGAGATCGCGGCCGCCCCCGATACCGTCGACCGGGAGCGCGCCGAGCGCGCCGCCGAGGACCGGCGGCTGCGGCTCAAGGTACTGGTGGGAGCGGCGCTGTCCGTCCCCGTCCTCCTGGGGTCCATGCACGAGCTCTTCCCCTGGGCGCCGGCCGCCCTCCGGAACCCCTGGCTGCTCCTGGTCCTCACCACACCGGTGCAGTTCTGGGTGGGCTGGGAGTTCCACGTTGCGTTCCTGAGGGAGCTGCGACACCGCGGCGCGAGCATGAGCACGCTCGTGTCCATCGGCACCAATGCCGCGTACTTCTTCAGCCTGGCCGTCACGATCTGGCCCCACGCGTTCATGGCGGCGGGGGCGATGCCGTACTACGAGGCCTCCGCCGTCCTGATGACGTTCCTCGTGCTCGGCCGCTGGCTGGAGGCGCGGGCACGGGGCGGCACCTCCGAGGCGATTCGCCGCCTGCTCGACCTTCAGCCGCGCACGGCCCGCGTCGTGCGCGACGGCGCCGAGCGCGATCTGCCGATCGCCGAGGTGCTGGTGGGCGACCTCGTCCGCGTGCGGCCCGGCGAGCGGGTGGCGGTGGACGGCGAGGTGGTCGAGGGCGCCTCGACGGTGGACGAATCCATGCTCACCGGTGAGAGCCTGCCCGTGTCGAAGGGGCCCGGCGCGGCCGTGGTGGGCGGGTCGGTGAATCGAACCGGAGCGTTCACGTTCCACGCGACGCGGATCGGCGCCGACACCGTGCTGGCGCGGATCATTCGGCTGGTGGAAGAGGCCCAGGGCTCGAAGGCGCCCATTCAGCGCCTCGCCGATCGGGTGGCCGCGGTGTTCGTGCCGGGCATCCTCGCGGTGGCCGCCGTCACCTTCATCACCTGGTGGCTCGTCGGCCCCGAGCCCGCCTTCGTCTACGCCCTGACCAGCGCGGTGGGCGTGCTCGTCATCGCCTGCCCGTGCGCGATGGGCCTGGCCACGCCCACCGCCATCATGGTGGCCACGGGCCGGGGCGCGGAGCTGGGCGTGCTGATCCGGAGCGCCGAGGCGCTCGAGACGCTCCACCGCGTGCAGGTGGCGGTGTTCGACAAGACCGGCACGCTGACGGTGGGCCAGCCGGTGGTCACGGACGTGGTCGCCGCGCCCGGGGCGTCCGAGGACGAGCTGCTCGCGCTGGCCGCCGCCGCCGAGCAGGGCTCCGAGCATCCGCTGGGCGAGGCCATCGTCGCCGAAGCGAAGGCGCGTGGTCTCGCCCTGCCTCCGGTGAGTGGATTCCAGGCCGAGCCCGGGCAGGGGGTGACGGCGCGAGGGCCGGATGCGCTCATCCGGCTCGGCAACCGCGCCTTCCTGGAGTCGCGAGGGGTCTCGGTGGCCTCGATGGAAGCGCGCGGGCGCGCGCACGCCGAGGCGGGCAAGAGCGTGGTATACGTCGCGTTCCGGGGCGAGGCCCTCGGGTTGATCGCGGTGGCGGACGTGCTCAAGCCGGAAGCGTCGGAGGTGGTGACGCGGCTGACCGCGCGCGGCGTGGAGGTCGTGATGCTGACCGGCGACAACCGGCTCACCGCCGAGGCCATCGCGCGCCAGGCGGGCATCGCGACGGTGCTGGCCGAGGTGCTGCCCGAGCGCAAGGCCGCGGAGGTGAAGCGCCTGCAGGCGGCCGGCCGCACCGTGGCCATGGTGGGTGACGGCATCAACGACGCGCCCGCCCTCGCCCAGGCCGACGTCGGCATCGCGGTGGGCTCGGGCACCGACGTCGCCATCGAGGCGGCCGACGTGACGCTCATGCGCGGCGATCTCCGGGGCGTGACGACGGCGCTGGACCTGTCGCGCCGGACGATCCGGGTCATCAAGGAGAATCTCGTCTGGGCCTTCGGCTACAATCTGCTCCTGGTGCCCGTGGCGGCGGGCGTCCTCTATCCGGTGGCGGGCATTCTGCTCTCGCCCGTTCTGGCGGGAGCGGCGATGGCGCTGTCCTCCGTCTCGGTGGTCCTGAACAGTCTCCGCCTCAAGCGGTTCCAACCGTGATCACGTCCCCCCTTCTAGAGAATCGCGACCGTTACGAGCGGCGCATGGAGGGCTGGGTGGACGCCGTCCCCGCGGACGCCCTCACCCATACCGTGCGCGTCACCGACGAGGACGACGGCGCCGAGCTGATCGCCGTCTGCACGCCGTCGCCGGGCTACGAGGTGATCGAGGCGCGCGCCCGCATGCTCACGGGCCCGGCCTCGGCCGATGTCGCGGCCGACTTCGCCGCGCTCGCCGGCGCGCGGATGGTGGGCGGCTTCACGCGCCGGCTGCTCGACCTCGCCGCGGGCCGTCCCGGCGGCGGCCTCCTCGTGGAGGCCGGCCTCGAGGTGGCCCGGCTCGCGCGCCAGGTCGCGCGCATGCCCCGCGCGCGCGTGGCCGGGCTCACCCCGGGAGATGCACGCGCGTTCTGGGCGCTGGACAATGCCGGCTGGGCCGATCTACCCAACTCGTGCTTCACCTACAGTGCGGGCGGCCGCGCCCTGCTCGAGACGCGCGCGGTCACGCCGGCGGCGCACCCAGAGCTCTACAGTCCGCCGCCGGACGCCCGCGGGGTGTTCCGGCGCCGGAAGCAGGTCCGCCTGATGCGATCCGGAAGCCGTCTCGACCTCTTCCACTCCATGCACGACGACCTTCACGGCTTCGACATCCACCTGGAGATCGACGCGGAGCGGGGCGTCGTCGTCGCCGCCGACTCGGTGACGTCCCGGCTGCCTTATCGCGGGATCTGCGACGAGCCGCAGGGCCGCTTCGCGGGACTGATCGGCGAGCGGGTGGACGCCGGGCTCCGCAAGCGCATCCAGCCCGGGCTGGGCGGCGAGGCCGGCTGCGCGCAGCTTTACGACCTGACCAGCGACCTCCTCAAGCTCGTGCGCCTCGACTGATCCGTGCCCGCGAACGACCATCGACGGCCCGCCGCGGTCATCTTCGACATGGACGGGGTGCTCCTCGACTCCGAGCCCATCGGATACGAGGCCATGCGCCTGGTCATGGACCGCCACGGCGCGCCCTACGACCTCGTCCAGAACGACGAATTCGTGGGGCGCACCAGCACGGAGAGCTTCCGCATTCTCCGCGCGCGCCACGGCATGCGCCCCGAGGCGGAGGAGCTCGCGCGCCAGTTCCGCGAGGCCAAGATCCGCATCGTGCGCGCGCGGGCGGTGCCGATGACGGGCGTGCCGGACGTGCTCGTCCGGGCGCGAGCGGCGGGCTACCGGCTGGCCCTCGCGTCGTCGGCGGAGACGCCGGTGATCGACGCTACGGTTGATGCGCTCGGCCTCGCCTCGCTCTTCGAGGTACGCGTGTCGGGCTGGGAGGTGGGCCGGGGCAAGCCCGCGCCGGACGTGTTCCTCGAGACGGCGCGGCGGCTCGCCCTGCCCGCCGGCGACTGCCTGGTCGTGGAGGACTCGCGCAACGGTCTCCTCGCCGCCAAGGCCGCGGGCATGCGCTGCGTGGTGGTGCCCTGCGAGGCCACCCTCGCTCACGACTTCGGCGAGGCGGATCATCGGATCGCCGCGCTCCCCGATCTCCTGCCGCTGCTCCTGCGGCCCTAGCGTTGTTATACTGGGCGCGCCATGTCGCCGCTTCCGGTCGGCAAGCTCTCCGGCGACACGCTGCAACGGCTCTTCGCGAAGTACGTGCGCACAGGTGACGCGTCGGCGGCGAGCGCGCGCGTCGTCGTGGGGCCGCGCGTCGGCGAAGACGCCGCCGTGCTCGACATGGGCGACCGGTACCTCGTCGCCACCACCGATCCCATCACCTTCGCCACCGACGCGGCGGGGTGGTACGCGCTGCACGTCAATGCCAATGACGTGGCGGTGCGGGGCGCCCGGCCTGCGTGGTTCCTCGCCACGCTGCTCCTGCCGGAGGGCAAGACGGAGCCGGCCCGGGTCGAGGAGCTGTTCGCGGAGATCACGGAGGCGTGCGCGGCCATCGACGTGGTCCTGGTGGGCGGGCACACCGAGGTGACGGCCGGCCTCCCGCGGCCCCTCGTCATCGGGGCCATGCTCGGCGAGGTGGCGAAGGATCGCCTCGTGACCACGGGCGGGGCGCGGCCCGGCGACACCCTTCTCCTCACCAAGGGCGTGCCGCTCGAGGGCGCCGCCTTGATCGCGCGGGAGCGCAGCGAGGAGGCGGCGCGGCGGGGCGTGCCGGCCGACGTGATCGACCGGGCCCGGGCGCTCCTGCGCCGGCCGGGCATCAGCGTGGTGCCGGACGCGCGCGCGGCGACGGACGCGGCGCGCGTGCACGCGATGCACGACCCCACCGAGGGCGGCCTCGCCACCGCGTGCTGGGAGATGGCGGAAGCGGCGGAAGCGGGCGTGCGCGTCGAGCGCGAGCGCGTGCCCCTCCTGCCGGAGGGCGCGCGGCTCTGCGCGGCCTTCGGGCTGGATCCGCTGGGCACCATTGCATCGGGCGCGCTGCTCATCGCCGTCGATCCGGCGGATGCGGCGGCGGTGGAGGCGGCGTGCCGGCAGGCCGGCATCGCGTGCGCGGCGATCGGCGCCGTCACCGACCGGCGCGAGGGCATGACCCTCGTAGAGGGCGGGCGCGCCCGTCCGCTGCCCGTGTTCGCGCAGGACGAGATCTCGAAGCTATTCGCGGGGAGCTGACATGATCCAGATCGGATACGCGCATCGCCAGGCGCCCATGGCGCGCCGGGGCATGGTGTCGTCTTGCCATCCCCTCGCCACCCTGGCCGGTGTGGAGGTGCTCAAGGCGGGCGGCAACGTGGTCGACGCCGCCATCGCCACCAATGGCGTGCTCGCGGTCACCCAGCCCAACTACTGCGGCGTGGGCGGCGACCTCTTCTGCCTGTACCACGAGGCCGCTACCGGACGCGTGCATTGCCTGCTCGGCGCCGGGCGCTCGGGCTCGCGCGCGAGCCTCGACGAGCTGCACCGGCGGGGCCTCTCCGCGATGCCGCTGGTCGGCGCGGGCACGGTGTCCGTGCCTGGCGCGACGCGTGCGTGGCGGATGCTCCTCGAGCGCTTCGGCACCATGCCGCTCGGGCGGCTGCTCGAGCCGGCGGTGCACTACGCGGCCGAAGGATTTCCGCTGTCAGACATCGTGTGTCAGGCCATCCGCGATCGGGCGCCCCTCTTCGATGATCCGGAGTGGCGACGCGTCTTCATTCCCGGCGGTGTCTTTCCCAGCACGGGTGATCTCTTCCGTCAGCCCGACCTGGCCCGCACGCTGCGCGAGCTGGGGGAGGACGGCGAGATCTTCTATCGCGGCCGCGTGGCCCGGGCCATCGCCGATCGCCTCGCCGCCGACGGTTTCCTCACCGCCGCGGACCTCGCCGCCCACGAAGGCGAGTGGGGCGAGCCGCTCGCCACGACCTATCGCGGCTACACGGTGTACGAGACGCCAGCCCCCACCCAGGGCCTGGCCGCGCTGCTCGGCCTCAACATCCTCGAGGGCTTCGATCTTGCGAAGTACCCGGTGCACTCGGCCGAGCACCTGCATCTCCTGGTCGAGGCGGTGAAGATCGCCTATGCGGACCGCGACCGCTGGATCGCCGACCCCCACCATGCCGAGCTGCCCATCGAAGGCCTCCTGTCCAAGGAGTACGCGGCGCGGCGGCGGGCCGCCTTCGACCCCCGCAAGGCGCAGGCCCACTCCTGGGGCGATCCCGAGGGCGACACCACCGGCTTCGTGGTCGCCGACGGGCAGGGCAATGTGCTCAGCGTCATCCAGAGCCTCTTCCGGAGCTTCGGCGCGGGGGTGGTGCCGCCCGGTACCGGTGTGGTGCTGCAGAATCGGGGCGCGTACTTCAACCTCGATCCCGCGCACCCGAACGCCTTTGGTCCGGGCAAGCGCCCGTTCCACACCCTGCTCGCCGCTCTGGTGACGCGGGAGGGGCGGCCGGTGATCGGCTACTCGTCCATGGGTGGCGACGGGCAGGCGATGTTCCACGTGCAGTGCCTGACCAACCTGCTCGACTACGGGATGGAAATCCAGGAGGCCATCGAGCGGCCGCGCTTCATGTTCGGCCGGCTCACCCCCGCCGATCCCGCCGACCTCCTGCGGATAGAAGGTCGCGTATCCCCCGAGGTGGTGGAGGCGCTGCGCCGGCGGGGGCACAATATCGCTGTGGTCTCGGACTGGTTCACCCAGATGGGTCATGCCCACGGCATCACGCTCGCCGACGGCACCCTGCGGGCGGGCGCGGACGCGCGCGGCGACGGCTGCGCGCTGGGCTACTGATGCGCCTCGTTGTCTCGCTGGCCGCCCTGCTGCTGGCGGTTGTCGCGTCGGCGCCCGCCGCCCAAGCCGCCGAGTGGAGCGGCATCGAGCCCGGCGTCACCACCATGGACGCCTTCCGCGCCCGCTTCGGGCCTCCAACCAAGGAGACGAAGCAGAAGGTCGGCACCTACGACACCGTCGAGTGGACCTACGAGGGCGCGCGCGCGCCCGAGGGCTTCCACAAGATGGTCGTGGAGTTCGGCATCCTCTTGCCCGCCGGCTACAGCCCGAGCACGGTGCGGGTCCTTCGCCTCGACCCCAAGCGCTTCATCTTCATCAAGGACACCGTCATCGCCGGCTGGGGCGAGCCTGACCGCGCCACCACCCAAAACGAGCGCGACATCTTCTTCTACAACTCCGGGCTGGTCGTGACGTTCGACGAACAGGGCGTGATGGCGACCAGCATGTTCTTCACGGTGAGGCAGCCGGATCCGGCGCCCGCCGGCGCCACACCCTCGGGGCCTTCACCCGCCCCCGCGACGCCCGCGCCCCGGCCCGCCGCCCCCGCGAAGCCGACACCGGCGCCGGTGACGCCACCGGCCCGGCGATGATCGACCATCTGCTCGCGCTGGATCCCGGCCGGCGGGGCATCGCCCGCTTTTTCGTGCAGGGCGGGGCCGCGGCCGCCGCGCGCGCGCTGGCCCGCGGCCGCCGCGCGCTGATCACCACCGGCTTCGCGCTGGGGCCGGGGCTGCCCGAGACGGACGGGCCCCCCGGGGCCGCGTCGCTGGGCCGCGCCCTGCGCGCCCTGGGCCTCGAGGTGCTCTACGTGACGGACGCGGTCACGGTGCCCCCGCTGGAGTCGGCCTTGAAGGTCCTCGGCGAGCCGGCCGACATCGTGACGTTCCACGCCACCATGGCCGGCGCGGGCGAGGTCGCGCGCCGTGTCCTTGCCGAGCACGCGCCCAGCCATCTCATCGCCGTCGAGCGCCCGGGACGGAATCGCGCCGGTGACTACTTGAGCATGCGGGCCGAGTCCGTCCGCGACTGGAACGGCCCGCTGGACGCGCTCTTCCTCGCCCGCGGGGAGCGGGGGAGGCACCGGCCCGTCACCATCGGCGTGGGCGACGGGGGTAACGAGATCGGCATGGGCAACGTGCGCGCGCGCGTGGCGCGAGTCGGCGCGAACGCGCGCCGCTTCGCCTCGGTCGTCAAGGTAGACCACCTGGTAGTCGCTGGCACCTCCAACTGGGGCGCTTACGGCATCGTGGCCGAGCTGTCGCGCCTGGCCGGGCGCGACCTCCTCCACTCGAGCGAGGACGAGCAGCGGATGATCGCCGCGTGCGTGGCGGCGGGGGCGGTGGACGGCGTGACGCGCCGGGCGGAGCCCACCGTCGACCGCTTGCCCTTCGGGGCGCAGACAGGCATTCTTGAGCTGCTCCGAGTGGCCGCGATGGCGGCGCTCGATCCGGCGACCACATCGAAGAGTCGAAGGGGAGGCAGGGTCAGATGAGCGAGGCGAGCGTGGACTCCAAGGTGATCCAGACGTACCGCGCGCGGCATCCGAAGTCGGCGGCGCTCTACGAGCGCGCGCGCGCTGTCATCCCGGGCGGGATCACGCACGACGGCCGTCATCTCAAGCCCTTCCCCATCTATGTCGATCGCGCTCTCGGGCCCCGCAAGTGGGATGTGGACGGGCACGAGCTCATCGACTATTGGATGGGCCACGGCGCCCTCTTCCTCGGCCACTGCCACCCCGCGGTGGTCAAGGCCATGCAGGAGCAGGCCGCGCGCGGCACGCATCTGGGCGCCTCGCACGAGCTCGAGGTCCGCTGGGCCGAGCTCGTCACCAAGCTCGTCCCCTCGGCGGAGATGGTGCGGTTCACCATGTCCGGCACCGAGGCCACGCACCTGGCCATGCGTATCGCCCGCGCCTATACCGGCCGGCCGCGCGTGCTGAAGTTCCAAGGCCACTTCCACGGCTGGCACGACGGCGTGGTCGCGGCGGTGAACCCGCCGTACGACGTGCCCATGTCGGCGGGCGTGCCGGCCGCCACGCTGGATCAGCTCCTCGTAGCCCCGCCCAACGACATCAAGGCGGTCGAGGTGCTCCTGCAGCGCGGCGATGTCGCCGCCGTCATCCTCGAACCGGCGGGCGGGCAGTCGGGCACTACCCCGACCATTCCCGGCTACCTTCAGGAATTGCGCGCCCTCACCGAGCGCCTCGGCGTCGTGCTGATCTTCGACGAGGTCATCACCGGCTTCCGCTACTCGCCCGGCGGCGCTCAGGCGTACTTCGGCGTCACCCCCGACATGACCACGCTGGCCAAGATCGTCGCGGGCGGCCTGCCCGGCGGCGCCGTGGTCGGCAAGAAGACGCTCATGTCGATGATGGCGCACCGGGGTGACTCGACGTGGGATCGCAGCCAGCGTGTGGCCCAGAACGGGACGTACAACTCCAACCCCGTCTCCGCCGCCGCCGCCATCACCACCCTCGAGCTGGTGTCGGACGGGAGCCTCCACGCCCGCGCCAACAAGGCCGGCGACGAGCTACGCGCCGGCCTCACCGACGCCATGAAGCGCGTGGGCGTGCCCGGCCTCTGCTTCGGCGAGGCCTCGATCTTCCACGTGTCCTTCGAGGGCAAGCCCGGGCTGGCCGGCTTCGACCGCCCGCGGCGCCACGATCTCTACCAGCTACTCCGCTGCGCCCTCTTCAACAACGGCGTGGATTGTGCCAGCCACCACGGCTGGATCTCCGCCGTCCACACCGACGACGACCTGGCCCGCAGCATCCGCGCCTACGAGCAGGCCTTCAAGGACATGGCGGCGGACGGCGTCTTCAAGGGCATGTGAGGGAAGTGGACGAAGCCAAGCGCCGGGCCAAGCTCTCCGAGCTGCGCGAGCTCGCCGAGGGCTCCCCGGAGTTCGAGGGCGGGGTCACCTTCGATCAGGAGACGGAGGCGCTCATCGTCGGCGACTGGGCCATCTTTGCCATCGATGAGATCGGCGATTTGGCTCTGTCCTTCCACCTCGACGCGCACCCGGTGGCCGTCGCCAAGCTCACCCGCTTCCTCGTCCAGCACGACGTGCCTTTCGTCCTCCACGAGGCCTTCACCGTGGACGAGAACGACCGCATCGTCTTCGAGTCGGATACCGGGTCCGAGCTCTCCGGCCCCAACTGACATCCTCCCTCTCCCCCCTTGGGGAGAGGGCAGGGTGAGGGGCTAGCTCGTCGGCCGCGCCTCGTCCCTGAACTGATTCACCGGCGCCGCCGCCGCGCGCGCCGTCAGGCCCGGGTAGTGCTCCGCGAACGCGGCCATGATCTCGGGCACCGGCACGTCCTCCCGCGTCCCGCGATCGAGCAGATACTCCATGTGCCGCCGGCCGGCCACGTCAAAAGGCTGGAACAGCGAGTCCGCGCGGCCGTCGAAGTCGAGCGCCGTCACCCCGAACTTCGCGCAGAGCCCGCGGTCGAAGGCGGGTGTCGCCTTCACCCAGCGGCCCTCTAGGTAGAGGTCCGTGTAGCCGTGATAAACGAAGGAGTCCGTGCCCATCAGCGCCCGCAGCTTGGGCGTGCAGAGGTGGTTGCGCACGTCCGCGAAGCCGACCCGCGCGGGAATGCGCGCGGCCCGAGCCGCCGCAGTGAGGGAGCGCGGCCTTCGCCACACAGAACCCGGCCCCGCGGGCCACGCAGGCGCTGGCCCGGAAGGTCTCCACGTCGGTGAAGTCGCAGTAGGGGGTGTAGATGATGTCGTCCCGCACCGCGTAGTAGAGGCGCACCGCCCGGGCCACCGGGTCGCCGCCCGGTCCCGCCGCCGCACGAGCGAAGGCCGTCACGGCGGCGGCTCCGCTGTCCACGAACTCCCCGGGCTCCAGATATCGCCGCATGTCGAGGTCGGTGGTCATCGTTCCTCCCTCGCCAATTATGCCCGAAGCCCAGTCTTCCTGGACACTTCGGCGCGCCTTTGGTACGCTCACAAGTCCCTGGTGGGCTGGTAGCTCAGTTGGTAGAGCACAGGACTGAAAATCCTGGTGTCGGCGGTTCAATCCCGTCCCAGCCCACCATTTCTTTTCTCGCCCGCGAGGACTTGATCGGCCGACCGGAACGATGGCCGAACAATTGGTCGGAGCAACCTTGACACGATCCCGCGCCCCGGGGCAGGATCGCGCTGACTGCCGGCGGCGGGCCGAGATCAGGGGGCGGCGCCCCGGTGGGCGGCGAACGGGCGCGGGAACGAGGGCCACGAGCCTCCAGGTTCCGAGCACGGCGCCGTCATATCCACCATGAGCCCGAGACCGGCCGTCTTGTCGACCATGAGCGGGCACGACACACGCCCGCGCCCGATCGTCTGGCTGACCGCCCTCGCCGCATGCGTGCTGGTGGGCTGGCCCGCTGAGAGTCGAGCCGGCGAGCCCCCGAAGGGGCCCGTCATTCTCCAAGAGCTGCGAAGCTTCAACACGCTGGGCAGCGTCCTCTATGTCGCGGCGCATCCCGACGACGAGAACACGCACGTCATCACCTACCTGGCGCGCGGCCGGGGCTATCGCACCGCCTACCTGTCGCTCACGCGCGGCGATGGCGGCCAGAATCTGCTCGGGCCCCAGCTCGGCGAGGCGCTCGGCGTGGCGCGCACGCAGGAGCTGCTTGTCGCGCGGCGCCTCGACGGCGGTCAGCAGTATTTCTCCCGCGCGCGCGACTTCGGCTATTCCAAGGACTATCGCGAGACGCTGAGGATCTGGGGCGAGGAGGCGGTGCTCGCGGATGTCGTACGCGTCATCCGCGTCTTCCGGCCGGACGTGGTTGTGACGCGCTTTTCACCGATGCCCGCTGAGACGCACGGCCATCACACCGCCTCCGCCGTCCTCGCCGTCGAGGCGTTCAAGCGAGCCGGCGATCCCCGCGCGTTTCCCGAGCAGCTCGGGGCGCTCGCGCCCTGGCAGCCGAAGCGCATCCTCCACAACCGCGGCGGGCCCCTCGGGGTCGCCGCCCCCGTGCCCGACGGGCGCGGCGTCGTGCGCCTCGACGTGAGCGGTGTCGATTCGGTGCTCGGGGAATCGTTCGCCTCGATCGCCGCCCGCAGCCGGGGGATGCACAAGACGCAGGGCTTCGGCATGGACGGCATGGAGGGGCCCCGGGAGGCCCCCGCCGAGACACGGACCGAGGGCTTCCTGCCGCTCGGCGGCGCGCTCGCCACGCACGATCTTCTCGACGGTATCGACACGACGTGGAGCCGCGTGGCGGGCGGCGCCGAGATCGGACGGCTGACCCACGAGGCGATCGCGCGGTTCAATCCGGCCGCTCCCGAGGCCAGCGTGCCTGCGCTGCTGGCGATCCGCCGCCGCCTGTCTCGCCTGCCCGCCGAGCCCCTCGTGAGTGACAAGCGCCGGCAGCTCGACCGGATCCTCCAGGCCTGCCTGGGCCTGGAGGTCGACACGGTGGTGGATCGCGGCGAAGTCGTGCCCGGCGAGACGGTGCGAATGCGCCACATCGCGAGCGCCGCGCGGCCGAGCGTGCCCGTCCGCTGGGTGGCGATGCGCTATGCCGCGGTACGCCGTCCGTTCACCAAGACCCTCGAGCTGCGGCCGGGCCGATCCTTCGTTCGCGGGGCGAGCCAGATCGTGCCTCGGACCGTTCCGCCCACCCAGCCGTACTGGCTGCGCCACGAGGGCACGACGGGCTTGTTCCAGGTGGACAACGCCTCGCTGATCGGTCGTCCGGAGAACCCGCCCGTGCTCCCCGTCGAGTATCTCTTCGAGGTCGGCGGCCAGACCCTGGTGGTTCCGGGCGAGCCGATGGCTGCGGCCGAGCCTGGGGCCACGACCCGCCGGCGCTTGGAGGTCATCCCTCCAGTCTCCCTGCGCTTCATCTCGCCTGTGGAGCTCTTCGCGCCCGGAGTCGCGCGCCCGGTGACGGTGGAGGTGACTGCCGCCCACGCGCGCATCGCCGGCGTCGTGCAGCTGGAGGTGCCGAGCGGCTGGAGTATCGCCCCCGCGTCACAGCCGTTCCAGCTGGCGGGGATGGCCGATCGAGTCAACGTGACGTTCGCGGTCACGCCCCCGAGCGGGCTCGCCACGGCCTCGGTCGGGGCCAGCGTGGAAGTCGGCGGCGTGCGATTCAACCAGCAGCGCATCGAGGTCCGCTACGACCACATCCCGTTCCAGCTCTTGCACCCGCCCGCGATGGTCAGGACCGTATCCCTCGACCTGGCCGTCCGCGGTCGTCAGGTCGGTTACCTGCCGGGCGCCGGCGACGAGGTGGCCCGCTCTCTGGAGCGGATGGGCTATGCCGTCACGCTGTTGAACGCGGACGATCTCACCGCCGAGAAGCTGCGCGCGCTGGACGCCGTGGTCATCGGCATCCGGGCCTTCAATATCCGGACGGACCTCGCCGCGCGTCTCCCCGTGCTGTTCGCGTACGTTGAGGCGGGCGGCACCCTCATCGCTCAGTACAATCTCGCCCAGGGTCTGAAGGAGGACTGGCTCGCGCCGTTCCAGTTGCGGATCTCCCGGCGCCGCGTGACGGACGAGTCCGCGCCGGTGACCATCCTCGCGCCGGAGCACCCCGCCCTGACCACGCCGAACCGCATCACCGATCTTGATTTCAAGGACTGGGTGCAGGAGCGCGGCCTCTACTTCCCTGAGCAGTGGGACGAGCGATTCACGCCGCTCCTCGCGACGGGCGATCCGGGCGAGGCTCCGCTCCAGGGCGGCCTGCTCGTTGCCCGGCACGGGCGAGGGCACTTCGTGTACACGAGCCTGGCGTGGTTCCGGCAGCTCCCGGAAGGCGTGCCGGGAGCCTATCGACTGTTCGCCAATCTGGTCTCTCTCGGCAAGTGAAGCGGCCGCCGGCCGAGGAGCGATCGGACGCCGAGCCGCCCGGCCTGCCCGGGTGTCGCACCTGGCGTGGCCTCTACCTGATCGTGTTCGGGTGGTTCGTCCTCTTCGTGATGCTGCTCGCCGCGTTCAGCCGGTTCTACTCGTGAACCTGGTCGACTGGGTGGTGCTGGTCGGCACGATGGTCGGCATCGCTGCCTACGGGTCATGGCGCACCCGCGACATCCGCAGCCTCAACACGTATCTCAAGGGCCGAGCGTCGACGGGGTGGGGCACCATCGGCGTCTCCGTGATGGCCACTCAGGCGAGCGCCATCACCTTTCTGTCAATCCCGGGGCAGGGCTTCGAGAGCGGGATCGGATTCGTACAGAACTACTTCGGTCTTCCGCTCGCCCTCATCATCGTGTGCGCGGTCTTCCTGCCGGTCTACCGGCGACTGAACGTGTACACCGCGTACGAGTTCCTTGGCCGGCGATTCGACGAGAAGACGCGCCTGCTCGGGGCCGCGCTCTTCCTGCTGCAGCGCGGCCTCGCGACGGGCGTGACCATCTATGCGCCCGCCATCATTCTCTCCACGGTGCTGGGCTGGCGGCTCGACCTCGTCATCGTGTTCACCGGCCTGCTCGTCATCATCTACACCGTAACGGGGGGCAGCGCCGCCGTCGGCCTGACGCACAAGTGGCAAATGGCCGTCATCTTCGGCGGCATGGCGACGGCGTTCGTCGTTCTGCTGGCCAAGCTGCCCGCGGACCTCGGGTTCACGGGGGCCGCGCACGTGGCGGGCGCCCTCGGCAAGCTGCACGCGGTGGACGTCTCCCTGGACCCGAGCCGGCGCTACACGCTCTGGACCGGCTTGTTCGGGGGCCTCTTCCTCTCCCTGTCCTATTTCGGCACCGACCAGTCGCAGGTGCAGCGCTACATCGGCGGCGCCTCCCTGCGCGAGGGGCGGCTCGGCTTGATGTTCAACGCGATCCTGAAGATCCCCATGCAGTTGTTCATCTTGCTGCTCGGCGCGCTCCTGTTCGTCTTCTACCAGTTCGAGCCCGCGCCCCTGTTCTTCAATCGGGCCGAGTGGGAGCGGCACGCGGAAGGCCCCACCGCTCCCCGGCTCCGAGCGATCGAGACGCAGTACGCCGCCGCGGTGGGGGAGACCCAGCTCGCCATCCGCGCCTGGCTGGAGGCGCGGACGTCGGCGCACTCCGATGCGGAGGGCGCGGCGCGCGCGACCATGGTGGCGGCCCACCAGCGCGCGGACCGCCTGCGCGCGGAGGCGAAGGCGGCCCTTCTTGCCGCGGATTCGCGCGCGAAGACGAAGGACTCCGACTACGTCTTCATCACGTTCATCCTGAACAAGCTCCCCCACGGGGCGATTGGCCTTCTGGTCGCGGTGATGTTCGCGGCGGCGCTGTCGTCCAAGGCGTCCGAGCTCAACGCGCTGGGCACGACGACGACCATCGACGTGTGGCGACGGCTGCGCCCCCTCGCCGCCACCGACGAAGCGCGCAACGTGCGGGTGGCGAAGCGCTTCACCGCGCTGTGGGGGTTCTTCGCCATCGGGTTCGCGCTCTTCGCAGGCTTTGCCGAGAACCTCATCGAAGCGATCAACATCCTGGGCTCGATCTTCTACGGGGTCATGCTCGGGATCTTCCTGGTGGCGTTTTTCCTGCGGCACATCGGCGGGAACGCGGTCTTCGCGGCCGCGGTGGCGGCGCAAGCCCTCGTGATCGTGATGTTCTTTTCGCTCAACATCGGCTATCTCTGGTACAACTTGATCGGCTGCGCGGCGTGTGTCGGGTTCAGCCTGCTCCTGCAGGCCGTCCTCGGGACACGGTCGCCGCGCGGCGCCGCACATGGCGCATGAGCGCAGAGCCCACCATCGCGTTCGGGCAGCAACCGTGCGGATTCTTCCCGCGGCGATTCCTCGTCGCCAAGATCCAGACCGCGCGGCGGCTGCAGTCGGAGATCGGGGGGCGCGTCGTGTTCTTCTATCACGACAGCGACCACGACTCGCGCGAGACGCGGACGATCTTGCGCCACCGCACGACCGGGGAGGCCGCCGCGCTGAACTTCGCCGTCCCCAGCAAGGTCCAGCGGAAGTTTTCGCCCCTGTACGTGAAGCGCATCGCCGAAGGCTGGCTGGAGCGAACGGCGCGGCAGCTGCCCAACTACGTGGACGCCCGTCTGATCGACCTGTTCCGGACGAACGCGGCGGAGACGGTGGGCGACTTCTGCCTGGAGATGTACCGGCGGCTGGGGTGGCTCGACGGCATCCAGGTCACGCGGTCGGGCGATCCGGCGGTGCGGCGGCGGGCGTGCGCGGTGCCCGATTTCTTCGTGGACGTCCCCTACGAGGGCGAGATCGTGCGGGCGCGCGCGCGGGACGGCGGCCTCCAGCTGCACGCGGGAGGGGAGACGTTCGTGGCCCTGGGCTCGCTTTCCTTCACCAAAGAGCAGATCAGCCCGGCTCGCGATACCCGGTTCCGGTGGATGCAGTCGGTCCTGCGGTGCACGCACTACATCGCCGGCGAGGGCGAGCAGGCGTATCTCGACCCCGAAGACGTCGCCGGGCTCGCGTTCGTTCCGCGCGACGCGATCGATCGTCACGATGAGGCCTACACCGACCCCTCGGTCTGACTCGGCGTCCCTGCTCGCGTTCGGCGCGCATCCCGACGACGTCGAATTCGGTTGCGGCGCGGTGATCGTGCAACACACGCGGGCGGGGCGGACGGCGCACGTGGTGGTGTGCTCGCGCGGTGAGGCGGCGAGCCACGGCCAGCCTGAGCAACGCGTCGCCGAGGCCAGACAGGGGGCCGCCCGACTGGGCGCCAGCATCGAGTTCCTCGAGCTGGACGGCGATGCCCACCTCGAGGTCAGGGTCGCGCACGCGCTGGCGCTGGCCGGAGTCCTGCGGCGGATGCGACCCCGCCTCGTCCTGGCTCCCAGTCTCGCCGAGAACCAGCATCCCGATCATTGGCGCCTCGGGCGGCTGGTCGGCGATGCCGCGAGGCTGGCGCGCTTCGGCGGAGTGCAGGAGCTGAGCGCGTGGCCTCCGCACAGCATCGAGCTGCTCCTTCACTACGCGCTGTCGCGAGACTCCGAGCCGAAGCACGGCTCGCCCCTGCTGATCGACGTCTCCGCCCCGGGCCTCGTCGACGCGTGGGTCGCCGCGATGGAGGCGCATGGGTCACAAACCGCGGCCCGCAAGTACGTGGAGCTGCAGCTCACGCGGGCGCGGCTCCACGGGCTCGCCGCGGGCGTCGAGCACGCCATCGCACTGTTCCCCGCCGATCCCCTCGTCTTCGCGTCGCTGGCGGAGCTGGGCCGCGGCGCCCGGGCCTTCTGACATGGCCGGGGACGCGGCGCTCCGGATCGGTATCACCTGCTACCCCTCCGTGGGCGGGAGCGGCGTTCTCGCGACGGCGCTCGGCGAGGACCTGGCCGAACGGGGCCACGAGGTGCACTTCATCTGCTACGAGCGGCCGTTCCGCCTTCCTGCCCAGGCCCCGCGTCTGCATTTCCACCCCGTCGTCATCAACGAGTACGGGCTGTTCCGATTCCCCGACTACACGCTACCGCTTTCGGTACGGATGGCCGACGTAGCGCTCGAGCACCGGCTCGACGTGCTCCACGTCCACTACGCGGTGCCCCACGCGACCGCGGCCATCCTCGCGCGGTCGATGCTCCCGGCCGAACGACAGCTCCGAGTGGTCACCACGCTTCACGGCACGGACACATCCTTGCTCGGCTCGGACCCAGGCTATGCGCCCGCGATCCGGTACGCGCTGAGCTGCTCGGACGCGGTGACCGCCGTGTCCGAGTCCTTGAAGGGGGAGACGCAGCAGGTGCTCGGATTCGCGGGCCCCATCGAGGTCATCCACAACTTCTTCGCCCCGCGGCCGCCCCGCCGCTCCCCGGAAGAGGTGCGGCGCGAGCTCGGCCTCGGCGACGAGCTGGTCATCCTGCACTCCTCCAACCTTCGTCCGGGCAAACGCATCGATCTCCTGCTGGAGACGGTGGCCCGGGTACGCTCAACTCGGGATTTCAAGCTGCTCGTGCTCGCGGGCGAGGAGTTCGCGCCCTACATGGACACCGTGAAGCGCCTCGGTCTGACCCAGCGCGTGATCGTCCGCGAGAGGGTCAACGCCATCGAAGACTATCTGCAGATCGGCGACCTCGGGCTCTTCACCTCCGACACGGAAAGCTTTTGTTTGAGCCTTCTGGAAGCGATGTGCTTCGGATGCCCCAGCGTCTCGACACGGGTCGGCGGAATCCCGGAGGTGGTCGAGCAGGATCGGAGCGGCGTGCTCGTGCCGGCGGGTGACGCCGCCGCGCTGGCCGGCGCGGTGGAGGCCCTGATCCGCGATGCGCCCCGGCGCATCGCGCTGGGTCGAGCGGCGCGGGAGCGCGCGCGGAAGCTCTTCTCCGCCGCGGTCATCGTGCCGCGCTATGAGGCGCTCTACCGGCGCCTCTGCCGCTGAGCCCGCGGAGCGCTTACCGAGGTCGGCGCGCGGTCGTCGGCGGGACGATCCCGTTCATGCGGAGATAGACGACGAGCTGTCCATGGTGATTGCGCACTTGGAGGACCGGGGAGGTCCAGAACACGAAGCGGCTCACCATGCGGTCGCCGAACGGAAACTTCACCTGCTCGAGCAGCTGGGCGTCACTCGTCGCCGCGAGCATGCCCTCTGCGGTCTGGAACTTCGACTTCACGAGTGCGATGACCTCGGCCTTCGTCATGCTCTTCCCGTGGTCATGCGCCGCGCTCTTGGTCCCGGTCGCGGTGTCGGCGAAGCGCTCGGCGATCCCCGCGAGGTGCACCAGCTGATCGCGAAAGGTGGCCACCTCGGGCGTCGGCTTGTAGTCGTATTTCGCCTCGGGCATCGCCTCGGCGACGTCGAGGATCTCCGTCACCGCCCGCTGCCAGACCACCAGCATTTCCTTGACGACGGTGGAAGGGGGGCTTTGCGCGCGAGCCGGAGCGGCCGCGACGACGGTCATGGCACAGATCAACAGGCACGCGTAGGTGATGCGTCTCATGTTCGCCTCCCCCGTGGGATTGGACCTGCCACCCCGGCGGCGATGATCTTGTACCGGGAGGAGGAGAGTCGTCAAGGGCCAGCTCGATCCCCGGGGGATCGCGCCGACCGAGGCTCTACTGGATGACCTCGGTCGCCTGGGAGAGCACCGCCGACGGAATCGTGAAGCCCATCGCCTTGGCGGCCTTGAGATTGATGACCAGCTCGAACGTGCTGGATTGCTGCACGGGGAGGTCACCCGGCTTGGCCCCCTTGAGGAGCTTGTCGACGTACGTCGCCGAGTCGCGCACCTGGCCGTGGAAGCTCGCCGCGTACGACATCAGCCCTCCCACGTCGACGAACTCCCGATCGCCCCACATGGTGGGAATCCGGTTCTTGACGGCGAGCTCCACGACCGTCTTGCGGTGCTCGGTGGTCAGGACCCCGGTCGCGCCGAACAGCGCCTGCGCGCCCTTGCGCGACATCGCCGCGAACGCTCCCTCGAACTCGCGCGGCTCGCGCACCTCGAACGGTTGCAGGGTGAGACCCAGCGCGGGGGCCGATGTCTGCAGCCCCTTCAGGACCAGCACATTGGCCCGGTCGGCCGGATTGTAGAGGACGGCGACGCGCGACGCTTTGGGGGCGACTTGCTTGAGGATCTCCAATCGCTTGCCGCCCAGCTCCGCGTTGAGGCTCGTCAATCCGGTGGCGTTCCCCTCCGGGCGTGCGAGGCTGGCGACGAGTCCGGCGCCCACCGCATCGGCAACGCCTACGAAGACGATCGGGATGACGCGCGTCGCCTGCTTGGCGGCGAGCGACGCGGGCGTCCCGGGCGTCACGATGAGGCTGGGCTTGAGCCCAACCAGCTCGGTGGCGAGCTGGGGGAGCTGTCCGACGCGCCCGCCCGCGAATCGATACTCGACGGTGATGTTCTGCCCATCGATGTAGCCGTGGTCACGCAAGCCGCGCCGAAAGGCCTCGATCTCGGGCGAAGGCCCCGGAGAGCCGTAGAAGAGGAATCCGATCCTGGGAGCGCCGCCCGCCGGCTGGGCCCGGGCGCCGAGCGGCGCGATGAGCGTCGCGCCGAGCGACGTTAGGAATCGTCGCCGATCCAGCACTCGCAGGACGACCATCGGGTTCCCTCGTGCATGTGTGCCCCTCCGCTCCCCCACCGGCCCGGGAAATCAGCGGGAGCAGTGTATCACTAGGCAAAGGGCGCTGTGGCATGTGCTCCTGGGGCAGCCGGTGACCGAGAATGGCCGATTATGGCGCGGTGACGGAGCCTAGGGGCGCGACCGAAAGCCAGGGGCCTCAGGGAAACCCGGTCCAATTCGGGTTGGGGAATCGAACCAGTGTTTGTGCCCGAAGTGTGCCCAGCTCAGAGTCACTCGGTTGCATTCTAGATTACTCTGCACTACGACAACCGAGTGAGGTCGGCGTTTCGGCCGCGAGACTTTACACGGACTTCGTCGCCTCATGTTCTAGACTTAGTTAACCTGGGTCCGCTGGCGCGGTCAGGGCGATCAACGCGGGGCCCGTTGTCGCGTCGAGGGGTGCTGTGTGGGGGCCTCGCTGACTTACCTTGAACTAACCTAGATGTATCCGGGGTCACCCCCCCGAATGGCCCCGGATGCACCGTGAGAGGCGCTCGACAACCTGCGGGATTAGCGGTAATGAGGGGGCATTGGGACACGTTCGAGACTAGAGGGCGGCGGGCTGAAACGTTGCGCAAAGGATGCCAGTGAAGTATTGGCTTGCAGTTCTGATCAGTCTCGGCTTCGCCGTCATGAGCGGCATACCTGCCCTTGCGGGTGGCGTCATACACGGGCGGGGTCCAGGTGGGGGTTTCCGCGGCCCTGCTGGGAGTTCGCCGGTGCGTGTAGGTGTTCCCGCAATGAGGCGGCCGCCGGCCGTTCCTGGGCTCATGGTTGCACGCCACCGGTTTGACCCGGCGCCGGGGACCGCCGCGGCGTCCGTCGTCCCGGAATTTGGCGGCCGAGACGAAATGGCCCCGACCACCAGGTCGGCGGGTCTCCGGCTGGCGGAGCCAAGGACGATCGTCATCGATTCGTCCGGTGGGGCAGGGGCTCCCGCATCAACGGGGAGTGCGACGGGAGCCCATCCTGCTCCTCGGGTTGCCGGACCAAAGGCTCTCACCACAGGCGACACCATCGCTTCGCGCTCCACGGGGCCAAAGGTCGTTGAGGTCAACCCGGCCACCGTCGTAAAGCCGTTCAGGTCAAAGGTGATCGTAGTGAATCCGTCCCTGGTCTCCCGGCATCGCGGTCGGACGGTGATTGGGATCGTAGAGGGTGCCCAGGGAGCCACCCTTCTGCTTGGGTCGCCTTGTGACCTTGGCGTGAGATGGGTGGAGTCCTGCGCGCCTGTTGACTCGGCCCTCCTCATCGTCGAGGCAACGCCCGAGACTGCCCAGGTCTACCTCGATGGTCAGCTTCTCGGAACGGCGGGTCAGCTGGCCGGGCAAGCCGTCGTGGTCAGCGCAGGCCCGCACGCACTTGAGATTGTGTCTCCGTATGCCGAACCATTCGTCGTGCAGTTCACCGCGACACCAGGCACCCCGACCCGGATTCACGTGGCGCTCGCGGCGCGGTGAGGGCTGCTCCGCGCGGGGCGCGGCCAAGTTAGTGTTCTGCGAGGATGACCTCTCACTCGACTTCTGCCCTCGGCGAACGCCGCCTCTAGTCCGTCACCCCGGTGCGCTTGACCGTCGGTAACTCTTCTGCTGTCGTGCTCCATGATGACCGTCACCGCCGTCACCCGGCTCCGCGGCACCCTTCTCCTCCTCGCCACGCTCCTCGGGGCGCTCGGGCCAGCCTGCCAGCCGACGCCCTCGGTCATGTCCGCCGGGGCACCCGTCGCAACGCCCGCTCCCTCGGCGCCGGGCCAGGAGGCCGTCTCCGGGGACGGCTACCTCCGCTGGCTGGTGGAGCGCTCCATGCTCCACCAGGCGGAGCTGACGGCGCGGCGCTACTCGGGCCAGGGTCAGCTCTGGCAGCACCCCTACGCCATCCCGCAGCCGCGCGCCGCCTCGGCGCTGGCCTCCGTCTGGTTCACCGCCTACCCGCCCGCCCAGATCACGCGGCCGGGCGAATCGGTGCTGCAGAGCCTAGGTGACCCCGAGCTCTGGAGCATCTTCCGCGAGATCGGCATCACCGGGATGCACACCGGACCCATGAAGCGCGCCGGCGGCATCCGCGGGCGCGAGTACACCCCCACCGTCGACGGCAACTTCGATCGCATCAGCAGCGAGATCGATCCCGCCTTCGGCACGGAGGCGGAGTACACGGCCATGGTCCGGCACGCGCGGGAGAACCGCGCGGTGATCATCGGCGACATCATCCCCGGCCACAGCGGCAAGGGGGCCGACTTCCGTCTCGCCGAGCGCCGCTACGGCGACTATCCGGGCATCTATCACATGGTGGAGATCCAGCCGAAGGACTGGAGCCTGCTTCCACCGGTCGAGCCCGGCAAGGACTCGATCAACCTCAAGCCCGAGGCGGTCGATGCGCTCAAAGCGCGCGGCTACATCGTCGGGCAGCTCCCGCGTACGATCTTCCACGAGACGGGCGTCAAGGAGACCGACTGGTCGGCCACCGACGGCGTCCCCGGCGCCGACGGCAAGACCCGCCGCTGGGTCTACCTGCACTACTTCAAGGAAGGGCAGCCCACCTTCAGCTGGCTCGATCCCACCTTCGCCGCGCAGCGCCTGGTGGCGGGGGACGCGCTCCACTCCCTGGGCACGCTGGGCGAGCGCATGCTCCGGCTCGACGCCAACGGCTTCCTCGGCATCGAGATTGGCCCGAACGGCGGCCGCGCCTGGTCCGAGGGCCACCCGCTTTCGGTCACCTCCAACCAGCTCATCGCCGGGCTGGTCCGAAAGCTCGGTGGCTTCACCTTCCAGGAGCTCAACCTCACCCTCGAGGACATCAAGGCGATGTCGCAAGGGGGCGCGGATCTCTCCTACGACTTCGTGACGCGCCCGGCCTACCACCACGCCCTCGTCACCGGCGATGCCGAGTTCCTGCGGCTCATGCTCGGGCTTCAGAAGACCTATCAGATCGACCCGGCGGCTCTCATCCACGCCCTCCAGAATCACGACGAGATCACCCTCGAGCTGGTGCACTTCTGGACCCGCCACAAGGACGCCCTCTTCACGTTCCGCGGCAAGCAGATGAAGGGGAGCGAGCTCCGCGAGCTCATCCGAGCCGAGCTGCACGGCCACCTCATCGGCCGGTCCGCACCCTACAACCTCAAAGCTGCCAATGGCGTCTCCTGCACCACCGTCACCCTCGTCGCCGCCGCACTCGGCATCCGCGACATCGGCCATCTCACCGATGCGCAGCGGCGGGACATCCAGCGCGCCCACCTGCTCCTGGCCATGTACAACGCGATGCAGCCGGGCGTCTTTGCCCTCTCCGGCTGGGACCTTGTGGGTGCCCTGACCCTGCCCGCCGAGTCCGTGAGGGCCCTGCTCGCCGACGGTGACACCCGCTGGATCAACCGGGGTGCCTACGACCTGCTCGGCAAGAATCCGGGCGCCGCCAGGTCGAGCAGCGACCTGCCGCGCGCCCAGGTGCTCTACGGGACGCTGACCGAGCAGCTCAAGCGCTCGGAGTCGTTCGCCTCGCAGCTCCAGAGGCTGCTGCGCGTGCGCGCCGAATACCGCATCAACGAAAGCGAGCAGATCGACCTGCTGCCGGCGAAGGCCAGGGGTCTCGTCGTCATGGTCCACCGGCTGCCCGCCGGCAAGGGGATGCAGGTCACCGCCATCAACTTCGACCGCGCCACCGTACAGGAGACGGTCACCATCGCGGCCGCTCCGCCGGGCGGCGCGGTCAAGGATCTCCTCGAGGACAAGGCGCTCGGCACGCTCGACGCGGGCCGACGACTATCGCTCGCGCTCGGTCCCCACGAGGGGCGGGTTCTGCTCATCAAATAGAGCCGCCAGGGAGATCCCGAGATGGCCGTGAGCACCGTGCGACCAGGTCTGAGCTTCTGGCAGATCTGGAACATGTGTTTCGGGTTCCTGGGCATCCAGTTCGGCTGGGCGCTGCAGATGGCCAACATGAGCGCCATCTACGAGTACCTCGGCGCCGATGCGCACCAGATCCCCATGCTGTGGCTCGCCGCGCCGCTCACCGGGCTGCTGGTACAGCCCGTCGTCGGTCACATGAGCGACCGCACCTGGAATCGGCTGGGGCGGCGTCGCCCCTATTTCCTCGTGGGCGCGCTACTCGCCTCCTTCGCACTCATCGCCATGCCGAACTCGGGGACGCTGTGGGTGGCGGCAGGACTCCTGTGGGTGATGGACGCCTCCATCAACATCAGCATGGAGCCCTTCCGCGCCTTCGTCGCCGATCTCCTTCCGCCCGAGCAGCGCACGCGCGGCTACGCGATGCAGGCCGTCTTCATCGGCCTGGGTGCGGTCATCGCCTCGATGCTCCCCTGGCTGCTGTACAACGTGTTCCCCTTCGACGGTGACGGGGGGACGGCCGGCAAGACCATTCCCGTCGCGGTGAAGCTCGCCTTCTACGTCGGCGCGTTCTCCTTCCTCGGCGCCGTGTTGTGGACCATCTTTACGACCAGCGAGTACCCACCCGACGACCTGGAGGCCTTCAAGCAGATGAAGGCCGAGCAGGCCGGCATCGGCCCGGCTGTCTCGGAGATCTTCCACGACCTGCTGGCCATGCCGCAGACCATGCGGCGCCTTGCCCTGGTGCAGATCTTCACCTGGCTGGGACTCTTCTGCATGTGGCTCTACTTCGGGGTGGCGGTGGCCCGGAACATCTTCGGCGGTGCACCCGGGACGGAGGCCTACGCGCAAGGGATCGCCTGGGCCGGCAACTGCTTCGCCATGTACTCGGCCGTCTGCTTCGCCTTCTCGTTCGCGCTACCGACAGTGGCCGAGCGGCTGGGACGCAAGCTCACGCATGGCCTGTGCCTGCTCATGGGGGCGATCGGTTTGCTCTCGGTCGCCTTCATCAGCAGCAAATACCTGCTGCTCCTGTCCATGGTGGGCGTGGGCGTGGCCTGGGCCAGCATTCTCTCCATGCCCTACTCCATCCTCGCCGGCGCCCTCCCACCCGGCAAGACTGGCATCTACATGGGCATCTTCAACTTCTTCATCGTCATTCCGGAGATCCTGGCCGCGCTCGTCTTCGGCAAGATCTTGGAGAAGGTCCTGACCGATGAGAGCGCGTTGGTGGTGCTCGTGGGCGGTGACAACCGGCTCACCGTCGTCGTCATCGGTGGCCTCTCCCTCGCGGTGGCCGCGGCGCTCTGCACGATCGTCACCGAACCCGACGCGCCCGCTCCGGGCGGCAGACTGTCGTCATGACCCGCGCGCGCCCCGGGGCGGTCGTTGCTACGAGCTTGCCGTCGCTCGGGCCGGCTCCGGCGGCATCTGGTACAGGTATTCGCGCAGGTAACGGATCTCCTCGCCCTTGTCCTGCATGTCCACCCGGATCAGGTCGCGGATCGAGATCATCGAGAGCATCTGGGCGCCCTTGACCACCAGCAGATGGCGGATGTTGGCCTGATCCATCTTCCGCATGGCGGACTGGTAGTCCTCATCCGGGTCACCCACAACGATCTGCGAGGTCATGACGTCACCGACCGGCGTGCGGTCGGGATCGAGCTCGCGATCCACCACGCGTCGAACCACATCGCGCTCGGAGAAGACCCCGACCAGACGCTCGCCCTCCATCACCAGGACGATGCCGACATTGTTGGCGGTCATGACCTGCACTGCTTCTCTCACGGTTGCCCTGCGTTGCACCACGAAGAGAAAGCCGGCCCTCATGATCTCGCGCAGCGTCTTCATCGTCAGCCCTCCTGTGGGTACCGGGCATTGACGCGCCCCGGCCGGGCCCTCAAGGGCCGGGGCGTGGGAAGGGACTCCCGTCGGACGCGCGCTCGAGCGCGCGCAGGGCGCTGTCCAGCACCGGCGCGGCGCCACCGGGGCCGCCGACCGCGCCGGACCCGTAGGCATAGTGGTGCGAGAAGCCACCCTCATCGAGCCGTGCCATCAGCTGCTCGCCCCCCTCACGGACAAGCAAGAGTCCGCGGCGGCTCGCGCAGGCCTGCACCGCGCAGCCGGTGATCGCGATGTAGTCGGCGTCTCCGATGTGGACCATCCGCACCGGACCGCCTCGTTCGAAGAAGAGGGGGGCCGCCGCCGTCGGCCGGCCGACGGCGGCGGCCGTCGGCGCCCAGTCGGCGCCGAACAACGAGCGCACCTTGTCCCGGATCTGGGGATGCTCCAGGATCTCGCCGGCCGAGCGGCCGTAGGCGAGCGCGCGGGCATCGGCCGGAAGCACCTCCGCCACGGGCGGTCCGGACGCCCCCGGAGGTGGAGGCACAACGCACCCGTAGGTGACTGGTGTGAGCAGCAGGCACGCGAATGCTCTCCGCAGCAGCGAATGGCGCACGGACGCCCTCCTAACACTTTTGATACGCAACCGCCATGCCACAGGTCTCGCTGAACGCAAGGGGCCGAAGAATTGGACGGCTTGAACGCGCCACGCCGGCGCCACCTCCGCGCATGTGTAAGACTTACTCGTGACCACCCTGGGGAAGTGTGGACGGTGCGGCCAACTAGCGAGCCTCCGGAAGGGAGACGGTCTCGTGCCGGGCGGCGGACCGCCGAGCCGCCGCGAGGATTTCGAGCCCGGCCACCGCCTCATTCGGGTCGACCGGTGGCGGCGCCCCGTGTCGCAGCGACGCGACGACCTCCGCGTAGTAGCGCGGATAGGCGCCCGGCTCGCTTCGCACCGGGCGCGCGTCGTCGCCGACTCCCAGCAGGCCCCAGCGCGCGACGGCTTCCACGCCCCAGTCCGGCCGATCCGGCCGATCTCCTTCGCGGAGGGCTGCCTCCTGCCCATCCGCGTGCATCCGCACGTATGCGGCGCGCGTGCCCAAGACGCGCATGCTCGGACCGGTCTGCCCGGCCACGGCGCTCGCCCAGAGGTGCGAACGCACGCCGGAGACATGCGTGAGCGCCAGGAACACGTCGTCGTCGACGGCGACGCCGGGCCGCCGCCGATCGAGCTCCGCGTACACGCGCGCCACCGGGCCGAACAGGTGCAGCGCCTTGTCGACGAGATGGCAGCCCAGGTCGTACAGGAGGCCGCCCGCGTCGCCGGGCGCCCCGCTCTCGCGCCAGCCCCCCGTGGGCAAGGGGCGCCAGCGCTCGATGCGGGCCTCGAATCGCAACACGTCGCCCAGCGCGCCCTCGCTGATGAGGCGCCGCAAGGTCAGGACGTCTCCGTCCCAGCGCCGCTGGTGATACACGCTCAGCAAGAGACCGCGGCGCCGCGCTTCGGTCACGACTCGCCGCCCTTCCTCGGCCGTCGGCGCGAGCGGCTTGTCGACCACCACCGCGAGCCCCGCCGCCAGGGCGGCCAGCATCAGCGGAACGTGCGTGGAGTTCGGCGTTGCGACCACCACGAGATCGTGCCCGGACGGGTCGGCGAAGAGCGCGTCGGCACGGTCGAGGACTTGAGCGCCCGGGTATTCGCGGAGGGCGCGCGCCCGTCGCTCCGCATTCGCGGTGACGATCGTCCGCAGCCTCAGGCCGCGAGTGGCCGCGATCGTGGGGGCGTGGAAGCAGGCGCCGGCCAGCCCGTAGCCGAGCAGCGCGACGCGTGCCTCCGTAGTCATCCGTCCGAGCGGCCGACGGCCTTGCGGGCGCGGGCACGGTACCAATCGAGCCGTCGCGAGCCGAGCATTGCCTGGCCTAGCGCCGTGGCAATGTGCGGTGCCGATTCAGGGAGAAGGCGGAGCAGTCGCCCCGCCGAGCGCACCGCCGCTACCGCCTCCCGCCCGCCTTGCTCGACCGCGCGCTCCACGCGGCACCGCTCCGCCCACTCCACCAGCCGCAGCCGCCAGCCTCGATAAGCCCAGCGGCCGCACGTCGCGGTTACAGCGACGCGCCACTTCTCGGAGAGGATGGCGGCGTCCCCCGCCAGGAAGTCGGGGTTGCGCGAGAGCTGAGAACCGTGGCGCTCGTGACGGATCAGGAGCGCGTCGGACATGCCCGCGAACTCCGTGCGCTGGGCGAGGCACATCCAGAGGTCGCGGTCCTCGGTGGCGCGCAGCCGCTCGTCGAGCCCACCCGCCTCCACCACGAGGGCTCGGCGGATCAGCGCGCTCGACACGTACGGATTCCATCCCTCCACCAGGTCGCAGAACACCCGGCCCTGCTTCAGCTGGCCGACGACCCGCTCTGGCGTCGGGGGCGCCTGGCGCAGGCGCGCGCGGCAGTACGCCACCCCCGCCTCGGGTCGCGACGCCGCGAAGGCGAGGTGCCGCTCGAGATAGTCGGGCGTCCACTCGTTGTCGTCGTCGAGGAAGGCCAGCCATTCACCCCGCGCCAGCCCGACAGCGGTGTTGCGGGTACGGCTGATCCCGTGGTTACGCTGGTGCCGGACGCGATGCAGGCGTCGATCGTCCACGCCGGCCAGCACGTCGGGTGTGTCGTCGGTGGAGCCGTCGTCGACGACGAGGAGCTCGAAGTCCTGGAACGTCTGGGCGAGAGCGCTGCGGATGGCCCGGCCCACGAGGTGGGCGCGATTCCACGTCGAGATCGCAACGCTCACCCGCGGGGCAGGGCCAGCCGGCGCGGCCATGGGCGCTACCCCCGCGACCTCATGCCAGTAGCTCGGCGACAAGGCGTTCGACGGCCTCCGCCTCGACCGGCGATCGATTGCCGACAGTCCGCACGGCGAGCGCGCCGGCCGCGCTGCCCAGGAGGCCGACCACGTCCAGCGGTAGTCCGGCGGCTGCGCACGGGGCCGAAACCGCCAGGTACGCGTCGCCCGCGCCCATCCGATCGACCACGTCGCGTGTGAGGGCGGGGACCTCCCACACGGCCCCATCCGCTCCCGACACCAGCACCCCCTCGTCCGCGCGCGTCACGGACATCGTGGCGCACTTGACGCGCGCCCGCAGTGCGCCCGCAACCGCCGCCGGCGGGCTCCAGCGGTCGCGCAGGGCGAGCCTGGCCTCGCCCTCGTCGACGCACAGATAGTCGGCGCGCGGATACCGCGTGATGACGTGGAAGCCGAGGTTCGCGGGATTCGCCTGGGTGTTCACCGCGAGGTATCGACTGCGGGCCGCGAGCAGATCG